>ERZ808046.223-NODE-223-length-69459-cov-6.295235_pt1 | contig 69459 bp, 72 predicted proteins | sample MGYA00380196_ERZ808046 | MGnify/ENA primary metagenome ERZ808046 (study PRJEB31490, sample SAMN06133421) | mouse gut metagenome | isolation source: Z6_2 | host: mice | place: China: Chengdu | collected 2015-05 ... | reverse complement strand
TTCGGTGCCCATGAAGCAATCCTGAAAAGTTTAGAGTAGCCTTTTTGTCTACGCTAATTTCTGCACAATTCAGGTTATATAGAAGCTTATATGATGCACAGGCTATGGGGATTTTATAAAGTTATATATTATCAGGGAGAAGTATATGTATCAGGTATTACCAGCGATTATGGAGCCGGGGCGGATCTAAAAATGTCATTACCCGACAGCTCCAATCGTTCAGCTTTTGCGTTTTCTGTACTTCTGATTTTTACTGTTTGGCTTGTGGCTGCCTGTATAAAGCATATGGAGAAACGGTAGATGAGCGGACGGCGGATGATATTACAATATCCATAATCCGTGATGCAAAACCAGATGGGTTATTCTGATACTTTAGAGAGCATAATATCAGGGTAAAAAACCCATATGCTGGCATCTATTATGTTTTGGATGGAGTCTTGTTCCAGACGCAGATAATTGTAGGCAGGGAACTGAGAAGCCATATGTGGATCAAGGCTTTGTCTGACAGGATAGAGAAGCAGGAAATGAGGAATCTGTTTGAAAAGGTTATAGCGCTTACACAGAAGTTCGACCGGGAGCTTGCGGATTCTGTGCTGGAAGTAAGCATAAAGGCAAAAAAGAAAATTGTTGAAGAACTGAGAGATGATGATAGTATGTGCCAGGCATTGTTAGAGATCATGGAACCAGAGATAAATAAAGAAGTAAACAGACGTGTAGAGACAGAGACGCGGAGTTATGTTTTACGCTCTGTGAAAAGTTTCCGCGAGCTAAATGTAGATGATGACACAATTAAGGAGATGCTTGTGAAAAACTATGGGCTTACTCTTAAAGAGGCGGAAGAGTATTTATAGAAAATGGGAATATCTTTGCCACATTGTCAAGCGGTAAATTCAAATTTTCAATTCTCCATTGTTTTTATAGGCGTTTTTTTGTATAATCTAACTATGAAAGTGTTCTTAAGGAGGTCGTAAATATGGAAAAATTGAGAGTTTACCTGGATACTTCGGTGATCAGTCACTTGCTTCAAAAGGATGTGCCTGAAAAAATGGCTGATACCAGGCAATTATGGGAAATGTTTCGTACAGGAAAGTATGATGTCTATCTTTCCACAGTGACTCTTGAAGAACTAAAAGGATGTTCAGAGCCAAAGCAGAGCCAACTTTTCGATTATTTAGGACTTATTGATTATACGCTCGTTCAAATTGATGATAATGTTGTAGATATTGCACAGCAGATTATTGAAATGGGTATACTGACCAAAAAAAGCTATGATGATTGCCAACATATAGGAGCTGCTATTGTTAGCGAATGTGATTGCATTATATCATGGAATTTTAAGCACATTGTAAATATTAAAACGATACGAGGAGTACGGGCAATTACTAATTTTAAAGGCCATAAACCAATTGAGATTCTAAATCCATCTGTACTATTAGAAAGCGAGGAATGATTATGAACCGACCTGTTTTAAGTCCTAATTTTACTGTTGAGGATATTCATAAATTAAGAGAATATAACTACTATCAGACGAAAGATATGAGCCGACAGGAACGCATAGACTATTATAATACTCGTGGCATGGAGGTTCACAAAGAAATACAAGCTAGAAAATTACAAAAAATATAAATTATGTAATTGAAAATAACGAGGAGGATAAGGTATGGCAAAAATTATATCTATATTCAACAATAAAGGTGTGTAGGGAAAACCACTATTGCCTGGAATCTGGCTGATGCTCTTGCCAGAAAAGGAAAAAAGTTCTAATGATAGCAGCAAATTTATTTATCATCTACCGTCATATAAAAAATCCAATTCAGGTGACACGGAATATTATTTTTGTGGATTCCATGGCTGTAGACGAGAAGTATCGTGGGAAAGGAATCGGACATTTTTTGATTTCCTCAAAAATTTAAAAGCTGAAAGAGGGTATGATGGAATTGAATTGCAGGTAAACGCAAAAAATAAAGCTGTCTATAAAATCTACTCTGATTATGGAGTTACCAATAAATCCATAAATATGGAACTTTTATAAATTTTTATCTTTCTTAATGACCAAAAGGTCTATTTCAAGTGGCTTCATATTTAGATTATATTCCCTTTCATAGACCAAATCGGTTCTGTTTTCGCACAATTCCAGAATTTTTTTATCACTGTTTCCCTTTCTGATAGAAAAAGAGTGATCAAAGCAAACTTTTGTTCTCAAACACTCTTTCTGATCTTTCACAGGCTTCCTATTGATAATCTTGTAAATACCAGGAAATGATATGATTAAGGCAGGAAGCAGGTGCAGCATATTGAATAATAGGAAAGGCATTCAGAAAATTTCATTCCGTCAAGGAAAAGTACTTGACACCATTCCTTTTTTGTAGTATCCTCACAAAGGTGGTTTGAATGGAAAAGATCGTTGAGCAGGGTCTTTTGTATGATTTTTACGGGGAGCTGCTGACAAAACATCAAAGAAAGATATATGAAGACGTGGTATATAATGACCTTTCCCTTGCGGAGATAGCAGAGGAGAACGGGATTTCAAGGCAGGGTGTCCATGACATGGTCAGGCGCTGTAACCGAACCCTGCAGGGCTACGAGGATAAACTGCATTTGATAGAACGCTTTATGCAGGTAAGGATAAATGTCAGCAGGATTCAGGAGCTTGCAGAGGATTTGGAGCTGACGCGGGAAGAACTGATCACGCAGATAAGGAATTTGACAGGTCAGATTTTAGAGGAGCTTTGATTTATGGCATTTGAGAGCTTGACAGATAAACTTCAAAATGTTTTTAAAAACCTTCGCAGTAAGGGAAGGCTCACGGAAGAAGACGTAAAGGCGGCTCTGAAAGAGGTTAAGATTGCTCTGCTTGAGGCGGACGTTAATTTCAAGGTGGTGAAGCAGTTCATAAAAGCAGTGGAAGAGAGGGCCATCGGCTCTGATGTGATGAACGGCTTGAATCCCGGCCAGATGGTGATCAAGATCGTCAACGAAGAGATGATCGCTCTGATGGGTTCGGAAACTACCGAAATTCAGATGCAGCCGGGCAAATCCATTACCGTCATTATGATGTGCGGTCTCCAGGGCGCAGGTAAGACCACTACTACCGCTAAGATAGCGGGCAAGCTGAAGCTAAAAGGCAAAAAGTCTCTGCTGGTTGCCTGTGATGTGTACAGGCCGGCCGCTATCAAACAGCTGCAGGTCAACGGGGAGAAACAGCAGGTGGAGGTATTCTCCATGGGGGAGAATCAAAAGCCTGTCAACATTGCGAAAGCAGCAATTGAGCATGCAAAGAAAAACGGCCACAATGTGGTGATTTTAGATACTGCCGGGCGTCTTCATATTGATGAAGATATGATGGCTGAACTGCAGGAAATTAAAGAGCAGGTGGAAGTCCATCAGTCCCTTCTTGTGGTGGATGCCATGACCGGACAGGATGCGGTTACGGTGGCCAAAGAATTTAACGAAAAGATAGGGATTGACGGGGTAATCCTTTCCAAGATGGATGGCGATACCAGAGGCGGCGCCGCCCTTTCCGTAAAGGCAGTGACCGGGAAACCGATTCTGTATGTCGGTATGGGAGAGAAGCTTTCCGATTTGGAGCAGTTCTATCCCGACAGGATGGCAAGCCGGATTCTGGGGATGGGGGATGTGCTTTCTCTGATTGAGAAGGCACAGGAGAATATCTCCATCGACGAAGAGAAAGAAAAGGAAATGGCTGCCCGGATGAAAAAGGGCAAGTTTGATTTCAACGATTATTTGGAGAGCATGAAACAGATGCGCAACATGGGCGGGCTTGGCAGTATTCTCGGAATGCTTCCTGGGATGAGTAAGCAGCTTGCGGGTATCGAGTCCATGATTGACGAAAAGCAGCTTGCCAAAACGGAGGCGATCATCTTAAGTATGACGCCGGAAGAGCGCAAAAACCCCAAGCTTCTGAACCTGAGCAGGAAAAGCAGAATTGCAAGAGGGGCAGGGGTGGATATGGCAGTGGTGAACCGCTTTGTAAAACAGTTTGAACAGTCACAGAAGATGATGAAACAAATGCCCGGCCTTATGGGCGGCGGCAGGAGAAAAGGCGGCTTTGGCGGCATGAGATTTCCCTTCTGAGGAACAAACGCTGTCACGCTCCGCGAGCCAGCTTATTGTAATAAAAACGGTTCAGTACCTTAAGATTGCCGGTAAAAAGGTTGAAAATGGAAGCTGAAAGCCTGAAAACTATTTCATTTTTGGTTTCCTTTCAAAATAAAAATTTATATTTAATGATATCACGGAGGTGAAAGAAATGGCAGTAAAAATCAGATTAAGAAGAATGGGTCGGAAGAAAGCTCCTTTTTATAGAATTGTTGTAGCAGACTCCAGATCTCCCAGAGACGGAAGGTTCATCGAGGAAATCGGAACCTATGACCCCAAGACCAATCCCAGTACCTGTCATGTAGATGAGGAACTGGCTAAGAAATGGCTTGCCAACGGAGCGCAGCCCACAGAAGTTGTAAGCAAGATTTTCAAGCTGGCAGGCATTGAAAAATAAGTCTGTACTGACTTTTTTGGAGGTGGACTATGAAGGAATTAGTTGAAATAATTGCGAAAGCGCTCGTTGAGCATCCGGATGAAGTTCTGGTAACCCAGAAGGAAGAGGGAAAGCATATTACGATAGAGCTTCATGTGGCTGCTTCCGATATGGGGAAAGTGATTGGAAAACAGGGAAGAATTGCAAAGGCAATCCGTTCCGTGGTGAAGGCAGCATCATCCAAGGAAAATCAGAGAGTGGACGTGGAAATCGTCTGAAAATGCCGAACGCATCAAACGCTGCCACGCTTTGCGGGTCAGTTTATTGATCAGAAACGGTGAAAGCAAAAGGATGTTCTTTCGTTAGCAGAGGGGGAGTTTTGCAAAGCATACTGCCCATTATCTGAGAAGGGGCGTCCTTTTTCAGTGCAGGAGCAACAGGGAGGTTTACCATGGAAGATATTTTGAAAGTGGGAATCATCTCTTCCACTCATGGCGTGAGAGGAGAGGTTAAGGTATTTCCCACCACAGATGATGTGAAGCGTTTTAAGAATCTCAAGGAAGTGCTGCTTGATACGGAAAAAGAGCTTCTTCCCCTTCAGATCGAGTCGGTAAAGTTTTTTAAGCAGTTTGCCATTCTGAAATTCAAAGGCCATGATAATCTGGATGATGTGCAGAAATTCAGGGGAAAGGCTCTTTTTGTCACCAGAGCAAACGCCGTGAAACTGAAGAAGGATGAGTATTTCATTGCGGATTTGATCGGCATGAACGTAAGCTCGGATGACGGTGTACTGAAGGGACAGCTGAAGGATGTCATGCAGACAGGAGCAAATGATGTGTATGTGATAATCCTGGAGGATGGAAGGGAACTTCTGCTGCCGGCTATTAAAGAATGTGTTCTGGATATCAGTTTCGACAAAAGTGAAATAAAAATTCATGTGCTGGAAGGATTGTTGGATGGATAAGGACTGGCAGAGGGGCAGGGAGAAGCCTCATATGAATTTTCATGTGCTTACCCTGTTTCCTGATATGGTGGAACAGGGCCTTTCGGAGAGTATTATCGGCAGGGCAATTTCAAAGGGAATTATTTCCCTTGAGGCTGTCAACATCAGGGATTATACGGTCGATAAGCACAAAAAAGTGGATGACTATCCCTATGGAGGCGGCGCCGGAATGCTGATGCAGGCACAGCCGGTTTATGATGCCTGGAGGGTCGTAACAGAAGGAATAGGCAGGAATGGACGAAACGCAGCAGAGGCCAGAGTCATTTATGTAACCCCTCAGGGCAATACCTTTCATCAGGATTTGGCTAAGAAGCTGGCCAAAGAGGAAGATCTGATCTTTCTCTGCGGACATTATGAGGGAATCGATGAGAGAGTCCTGGAAGAAATTGTTACAGATTATGTATCTGTCGGAGATTATGTGCTGACAGGCGGGGAGCTGCCTGCCATGGTGATGATCGATGCCATATCCCGGATGGTGCCGGGGGTTTTGAGCAATGAACTCTCCGGTGAGACGGAAAGCTTTGGTAATTATCTGCTGGAATATCCCCAGTACTCAAGACCGGAGGTCTGGCATGGAAAAAAAGTGCCCGAAATACTGCTTTCCGGCAATCATCAGAAGGTGGAGGAATGGCGTCTCGAACAGTCCCTGCAAAGGACCCGGGCGTCCCGCCCTGATCTCTATGAAAAATGGGCAGGAGAGAATCAGGAGTACTTTATCAGGAAGGCAAAGAGGGAAGAGCGAAAACGCAGGCAGGAAAGAAAGCGGAAGCTGAGAGAAGAATTGGGAGACGAAAACGGGATAATTGAAAACAGAGGAATGAAAACAGATGAGTGAAACCATGATTTTTTTCTTGCAATTTCTTCAATAGTATGGTAAATTATCACTGTTGCGAAGTTATGGTGGTCCTCTGTTACATGTGTATTAAGAACACCTGACAGATCATAGAAAGGAAACAGGTAAATCACATGAATGAATTAATTAAAAGCATTGAGGATGAGCAGCTCAGGGAGGTTGCGGATTTTAACGTAGGCGATACCGTAAAGGTATACGGTAAGATCAAGGAAGGAAACAGAGAGAGAATCCAGATTTTTGAGGGCGTTGTGCTTAAGAGGCAGGGAACAGGCGCCAGAGAAACCTTTACCGTAAGGAAGTCTTCCAACGGTGTGGGCGTAGAGAAGACCTGGCCTGTTTATTCTCCCAATGTCGAGAAGATCGAAGTAGTCCGCAGAGGTAAGGTAAGACGTGCGAAGCTGAACTACTTGAGAGGCCGCGTAGGCAAGAAGGCCAAGGTAAAGGAAATCGTCAAATAAGATGTCGGCAATGGCTGATAAGCTGTGATGGATGACGGTGCCGTAACATGTAAGAAACAAGGGACAGTTGGAAACAATTGTCCTTTTTGTATAATCAGGCAAGCTTACCTGACGAAGCCTGCACGGTTGTTTTATCCTGATAGATAAGGAGCGGTATGGCAAGGCATAAGGGATTGACCTTCTACGAAAAGAAAAAACGGATCAGCAGAGAAATGATACGGGATATATTCAGTACCCTGTTTTGCTGTTTTGCGGCAGTTTTGGTGGCTTTCGTAGTTGTTTTTTCCATGGGGATGAAAATCAGCGTGATCGGCGTGTCCATGGAACCGGCCCTGTATAACGGGCATGAAGTGCTGGTCAACAGGTTTTTGTACAAAATGATGTCTCCGGGAAGAGGAGATGTAATCGTATTTCTGCCCAACGGCAATCCGAATTCCCACTATTATCTGAAACGGGTGATAGGCCTTCCGGGAGAAAAGGTCCAGATACTGAATGGTTATGTCTACATTAACGGGGAACTTCTGGAGGAAGATGAGTCTTACGATATCATTGCAGATCCGGGGATTGCAGAGACGGAGATTACTCTTGAAAGCGATGAATACTTTGTGCTGGGGGATAATCGGAATGCCAGTGAGGACAGCCGTTCGGGAAATATCGGCCCGGTCAAAAAAGATACCATTACCGGAAAGGCATGGTTTTATATAGGTGATGACCTGAAGGATATGGGGTTTGTAAAATAAAAAAGCGTTAAAGAGGTAATGTCATGAATTATCAGTGGTATCCGGGCCATATGACTAAGGCGAAGCGGATGATGCAGGAAGATGCCAGGCTGGTGGATTTGATGATAGAACTGGTGGATGCCAGAACGCCCATGAGCAGCAGAAATCCGGATCTCGATGAGATTGGTAAGGGGAAGATACGCATTCTTCTGCTGAATAAGGCTGATCTGGCAGATGAAAAGTATAATGCCGTGTGGAAAAATTTTTTTGAGAAAAAAGGCTTTTTTGTTCAGGAGATTAACGCGAAGTCCGGTACCGGAATCAGGAAAATCATGCCCCTGATCCAGGAGGCCTGCCGTGAAAAGACAGAGCGGGACAGAAGGCGCGGAATCATCAACCGTCCTGTCCGTGCAATGGTGTGCGGCATTCCCAATGTAGGGAAATCCACTTTCATCAATTCCTTTGCCGGGAAAGCCTGTACACGTACAGGAAATAAGCCGGGGGTCACCAAGGGGAAGCAATGGATCAGGCTGAATAAAAGCCTGGAGCTCCTTGATACGCCGGGAATTCTCTGGCCCAAATTTGAAGATCAGAAGGTGGGAGAGAGACTGGCCATGATCGGCACCATCAACGATCAGATTTTGCAGACGGAAGAACTGGCCATGGCGGTCATCGCATATCTTCAAAAAGCATATGCCGGACGGCTGGAGGAACGGTATCATATCGATTGTGATCAGGATGCCGGTCATACTTTGGAAAAAATCGCTGTCAGCAGACGTTGTTTTCAGAAGGGAGAGATACCGGATCTGCTCCGGGCATCCCAGATGCTGACAGATGATTTCAGAAGCGGCAGGATTGGCAGAATTACATTAGAACATCCGGAGGAATGGCAGTGAATAAAAAAGTAAAGGAAGTATTGAGCACAAGTCTGTATTTATTGATCGTGCTGGTTTTGACTTTTTTGATCGTGACTTATGTGGGACAGCGCACCAAGGTAATCGGCAGTTCCATGGAACCGATGCTTGAGGATGGGGATAATCTGATTGTGGATAAAATATCCTATCGGTTTGAGGATCCGAAGCGCTTCGATATTATCGTCTTTCCTTTCCGGTATGAAGAAAGAACTTACTACATCAAGCGTATCATCGGATTACCGGGAGAGACGATTTATATTGACGAGAATGGCTCCATTTACATAGACGGAGAGATTCTCCCGGAATCCTATGGCAAAGAGACAATCCTGGATCCGGGGCGTGCATATGAACCGATTACGCTGGGGGAGGATGAATACTTTGTGATGGGGGATAACCGGAATAACAGTTCTGACAGCCGTGACCCGGTAGTGGGCAATATCCATCAGGACGAATTTATCGGGAAGGCATGGATGAGAATCTGGCCCCTTGAAAAAATCGGAATGATCAAGCACCAGTAAGGAAGAGCCATTGAACAGGCTGGCAGGCGAAAGGGATGAAAACATGGAGCAAAAGATAAGTGAGATCAAAAATATTTTACAGGCAGCCGGGGATACTGAGCTGCCTGCTTTTATAAGTACCTATGAAAAAGATACCAGGCCGGGAGTAAAGGCGCTGGTACAAAAGGCCATTAAACGCCGGGGAGCATACGAAAAAGAGCTGTCCCGAACGGAAACTATGAAAAAATATGAGAGGGAATATTCTTCCTTTTCCTGTATCTGCGGAATCGATGAGGTGGGAAGGGGCCCCCTGGCGGGCCCGGTGGTTGCAGGTGCAGTTATTTTGCCGAAAGATTGTGATATCTTATATCTTAATGATTCCAAGCAACTGTCCGAAAAAAAAAGAGAAGAGTTATATGATGTGATTATGGAGAAGGCCGTCAGCACCGGACTTGGCTTTGTGGGGCCGGAGCGAATCGATGAGATCAACATCCTGCAGGCAACCTACGAAGCCATGCGGCAGGCGATTGATCAGCTGGAATACAGGCCGGATTTGCTGCTGAATGACGCGGTGACCATTCCGGGCGTATCCATAAGGCAGGTGCCGATCATCAAGGGGGATGCCAAAAGTATTTCCATTGCGGCCGCCAGCATTATAGCCAAGGTGACCAGAGACAGGCTGATGACAGAATACGACCGGATTTACCCGGAATACGGCTTTGCCTCCAACAAGGGCTATGGAGCAAAAGCTCATATTGAAGCTATCAAAAAATACGGACCCACGCCCATTCACAGAAAAAGCTTTATCGGAAATTTCTTATGATACAGGTAATTTTTCTGACAATTACAGCGTAAAAATCTGCGCCGGAATGTTCCGGAAAGAGAAAGGAAAAGGCATGAAGCTATCGGCATTTTTTGGACAGGTCAATCAGAATTATGTGGAAAATACCGGAATAGAGACGACACCTGCCATGGAGCAGGGGTTGAAAAACGGAATGAATGCCATACTTGGGAAATTGCCGGGACAGACCATATCCGGGGAGGTTCTGCTGAAAGAGGGAAGTGATGTGCTGCTTTCCATTGGCAAAAACCAATTGCTTCAGGCCAAGCTGGAGGGGAGCATGTCGGTACTGCCGGGGCAGCTTCTGGCTTTCCAGATCAAGAATAACAGCGGTTCGAAGGTGGTTTTGATGCCCCTCTTTGAAAATATGGGTCAGGATCCAAACGTGTCAAGGGCCCTTGCCGCGGCAGGGCTTCCTGAGAACAGCGTCACCTCCCAGATGGTAAAAGCCATGATGCAGGAGGGACTTCCCATTGATAAACAGTCCCTGTATCAGATGAACCGCCTGATCGGCGCCAATCCCCAGGTGGATTTACAGACCCTGGTGCAGATGCAGCGTCTTTCCCTTCCTGTGACGCCGGAGAGTATCGCGCAGTTTGAAGCCTACAAAAATTATCAGCATCAACTGACGAACAGTCTTACGGACATCGCGGAAGCTTTTACCCAGACCTTTCAGGAAATGACCGGAAACGGTAATATTCAGGAAGGGCTTGCCTTTTACAAAGAGGTGTTGGGAGCTCTTATAAGTGAGGAAGCCGGAAGGCCGGAGAGCTCTGAGGCCTCCAGGGAGACGGAAGGCGTGGGCGATGCGGCAAAGGTTCCTCAGGGCGGAGAGGAGACGAAAGCGGCGGAGGGAGAGGTTGCAAAGCCGCTGCTCTTGGAAGAGGAAATAAAAGAGCTGGCCGGGCAGATGAAACAGGCCGGGGTACCGGATAAGGTTACGGCTTCTCTTTTAAATAATAAAATGAGCGCCCAGGAGCTTTTGGCAGAAATCGAAAAGCTTCTCTCAGATGAAAATGTGCCGGATAAAGGAGCCCTTTATGAACTGTTAGAGGGAAAAGGCTTTAAACAACTCCTGAAAAACCATATGACGAACCAGTGGCTGTTAAATCCGGAGGAGGTTGCCGACAAAAACAGTGTGGATAAGCTCTATGAGCGATTAAACAGCCAGATGAACCGCTTGAATCAGGCGCTTTCCCAGGCTGCAAGAGGGGATAACCCTCTTGCCAGAACCATTTCCAACGTCAGCAATAACATTGATTTTATGAACCAGCTCAATCACATGTTTACCTATGTGCAAATCCCTTTAAAGATGCAGGGGAAAAATGCAAATGGGGAATTATTTGTCTACACCAACAAGAAAAGCCTTTCCAAAAAGGACGGCAGCGTCAGCGCGCTTTTGCATCTGGATATGGAGCATCTTGGCAGCGTGGATGTTCATGTGACATTGAATAATCAAAAGGTTTCCACCAAGTTTTATTTGAAGGATGACAGTGCGCTGGATTTGATTGCCCAGAATATTTCCATATTGAATAAAAGGCTGGAGGACAGAGGTTATTCCATGAATGCGGAATTCATCAACAGGGAGGAAAACACCACTGTGATGGATGAAATTTTGAAGCAGGGGAAAAATGTATCTGTGCTGGCCGGATATTCCTTTGATGCAAGAGCTTAGAAAGGATGGGGAAAATGGCAGAGCAGAAGGAAAAAGTAAAACAGGCGATTGCCCTTTCCTATGATCCGGAGGATGATGCCCCCAGAGTCATTGCCAGCGGAAGGGGAGCTCTTGCAGAGCGGATCATCGAAAAAGCCCAGGAGTCGGCGGTTCCGGTACATCGGGATGATAAGCTGGCGGATACCCTCTCGCGGCTGGAAATCGGCGATATGATACCGCCGGAGCTGTATGAGGTGGTGGCGGAGATCCTGGTGTTTGTGGATGCCATGGATAAAATCAAGGCTAAGATGGACGGAAAATATCCGATGAAATAAAGAATCCGGCAGAACAGGAGTCTGCCCGGTAACAGGAGATGTCGTTTGAATCAAAGAGAAAAGGGAAAAGAACAGGAAGAACAGGCCGCCCGCTATCTTGTAGAGCACGGGTTTGTTCTTCTGGAAAAGAACTTTCGAAGCAGGCAGGGCGAAGTGGATCTGGTTGGACTCCATGAGAACTGCCTGGTTTTTGTGGAGGTAAAATACAGAAAAAGCGCTTCCTCAGGTCTGCCGGAGGAGGCTGTGGGAAGCTTAAAGCAGTCCAGGATATGCCTGGCGTCAGACTATTACCGCCTGACTCATCCGGAAGAAGAAAGCCGCCAGATACGCTATGACGTGGTGGCAATCTGCGGGGAAGAGATACACTGGCATCAGAATGCCTTTCCCTATACCCGGAGAGGAAGGGCGTATTCGTGGTAGCCTTTGCCTTAACAAAGCACTGCCTGACGGCACTAAATATGGAATTATGGGAGAATGAAGAGATGGAATTGATTCGCAAAAAGAGTGATGCTCCAATGAAAGTAAACCGATACAAAGAGCTGGAATATCTGACCTTTCCTCTTTTGGAAGAGACGGGAATGGTCAGACATTTATTTTCTACCAGAACGGGAGGCGTCAGCCAGGGGATTTATGCCTCCATGAACCTGAGCTATACAAGGGGAGATCAGAAGGAAGCGGTAGATGAGAATTTCCGGAGGATCGCGGAAGCGCTTTCCACATCTGAGGATAGAATCGTCTGTTCCAGACAGACCCATACCACCAATGTCCGCCTGGTTACGCAGCAGGACTGCGGAAAGGGGATTACCCGTCCAGCAGACTATGAGGACGTGGACGGCCTGATCACCAACATCCCCGGAGTGGTGCTCTGCACCTTGTACGCAGACTGTGTTCCCTTATATTTTGTGGATACCAGAAACAGGGCCATTGGCCTTGCCCATTCCGGCTGGCGGGGAACTGTGGGGCGTATGGGGGAAGCCGCCCTTAAGGCGATGAAGGACGCTTTCGGTACCAGGCCGGAGCATGTCCTTGCGGCCATCGGCCCTTCCATCTGCCAGGACTGCTATGAGGTCAGCGGGGAAGTGATAGAGGCTTTCAGACAGGAGTTTGGAGAAGAAAGCCGGTATCTGTACCGTGAGGGGAAAGAAAAGGGAAAGTACCAGCTTGACCTCTGGGAAGCAAACAGAAGAGTGCTGCTTGGAGCCGGAATACTGCCCCCGCATCTGGCAGTGACGGATCTGTGTACCTGCTGTAACAGCAGCTATCTGTTCTCTCACAGGGCCAGCCAGGGAAAACGGGGAAATCTGGGGGCTTTTCTGGAATTAATAAATTCTTAATTTTTTCCCCACCTAACACTTAACATTTGTATGGTTTACTATTTATAACCCACAGAAAGGTATGTGTATTATTATGACAAATATTCTGGTTTGTGATGATGACAGGGAAATTGTGGATGCCATTGAAATTTATCTGATGCAGGAGGGCTACCGGGTCTATAAGGCCTATGACGGGGAGCAGGCGATACGGCTTTTAAAGGAGCAGAATATTCACCTTCTTATTATAGACATTATGATGCCGAAGCTGGACGGTATTCACGCTACCATAAAGATCAGGGAGTACAGTAGCATCCCCATCATTTTTCTCTCCGCCAAGTCGGAGGATACGGACAAAATACTTGGTTTAAATATCGGCGCGGACGACTATGTCACCAAGCCCTTTAATCCTTTGGAGCTTGTGGCACGGGTGAAATCCAATCTGCGCAGATATACCCAGTTAGGGAATCTGAATGTGGAAAACAACGCTCTTTTTACCGTAGGAGGGCTCTGTATCAACGATGACACCAAGGAAGTGACGGTGGACGGAGAAAGCGTAAGACTTACACCCATCGAATACAATATCCTTCTTCTGCTGGTAAAAAATCAGGGAAAGGTATTCTCCATTGATCAGATCTATGAAAATATCTGGAATGAGGAAGCCATTGGAGCGGATAACACCGTTGCGGTACATATCAGGCACATCAGGGAAAAAATCGAGATTAATCCCAAGGAGCCCAGATATTTAAAGGTGGTCTGGGGAGTCGGGTACAAGATTGAAAAACAATAGGAGTAAAGCGATGGACGATCAGAGGATTCAGGATGATGGAATGGAATTGGAGCAGAGAAATGTGGCCGCAGAAGGGCAGACTCCCGCAGAGGAAAATGAGCAGGATATTGTAAAAAAAAGAAGAACGGCATCTCACAGGCGCAGAAGGGCAAAAAAAGGCGCCACATTTCTGCATTTTCTGCAGCATGCCGCTCTGGTGACGGCCGCAGTCCTGATCGTTACAGTCCTTGCAGGTTCTTATTTTGTGCTATATACCAACAAGGGAGTGGAGAGATACAGCCTGATCGGAGAGGATCGAAGCGCTCCCTTTGAGGATTCCCGATTGTTTAATCAACTGCTGGGGAACAATATTTCCGATATTATCTGCTACGGCGCAATACGGGGACAGATGGAGACAGACGGCGCCTTTGATTCTCAGAAAGAGATCGATATCACGGCATTTGCAGGAAGATACGGAGAGCTTCCAGGAGAATATATCACGGCTCGTTATTATCTGGATGACCTGCTGAAGTGGGCTCAGACAGGGCTTGAGTATGAAGAGGTCTACATGAGCGGCGAAGAGGTGAATCAGTTCTTAAGCAGCGGAAGAACCGTGACCAAAATCGATCCGGAGCAATATGGCAGCGGAATCAAATACCTGACCTCTGACCTGACAGGAGCCGCTCAAGTAGTGGATGTGTCGGGAAATCTCCTGAATCCCGGTGAAATTGACAGAGATGACGTGCATGAGCGGATACTCAAAAACAGATTTTATACAGTGGATGGCAAGGGGATTGAAGATTATGTGTGCTCCTGGGAGGAATACCATACGCTTTGCGCTAATCTGGAGGCCACAGTGCAGGCTCTGCAGATAAACTATGATAATTATCTGAATTATAAAGATTATTTTGATTCCGGAGACTCCAATATCGTATATTATATCAGCAAAACCATAGGTGATAAGACGGAAATTTACACGAATATGGAGCAGGGGAAAGCTGCGGAACAGTTGATGGCAGAGTTGGAAAAACGCTGCGATAAATATATCTTTTATGATGCTTCGCGTATGCAGTTCGAGACCAACACGATGATAGAGGAGGCCACGCTGCGATATCTCTTTAACGGATATGAATATGCTTATCCTGAAAAAAGCCAGGTCATGATTGGAGTGGATTCCGACTATACTGCCGGGGACTGCTTTACCCTGGCAAGAGAAAGCTTCGGAGGATTTGTACCGTATCTGTGGCAATATCTGACAGGAGCAGTGGCGTGTATCTTCATCTATCTGCTTTTGCTGACGGTATTGACCGGAAAGGAAGGTCAGGTGCGCAGGAGAGATACGGGTGAACCGTTGATCGCACTGCATTCTGAGGATCGCATTCCCACAGAACTAATGGCTCTAGCTGCCGTATGTCTTCTCTGGGGATTGTTTTTGGGAATATCAAGGGCAGTTAACAGTCTCTGGCAGTCGGTGGAAAGCGGATTTCTGATTGTCCTTGCGGGAACGGCGGCACTTCTTGTGAGCCTGATCTTTTCCTTCTTCTATTACAGCTTTGTGAGAAGGATTAAGGCAGGAATACTCTGGCAGGAAAGTCTGATCCGGCATATAGGGCTCTCAGCCAAAAAATGGATACGGTATTTCTTCGGGCATTCTACGCTGATTATGCGAGTGTGGGTTCCCCTGGGCATATTTGTCCTGCTGAATGCGGCGCTGGTTTTATTTACCGCTTATCTGGTGATAGATCATTTTGAAACAGGACTCTGGCTTCTTGGCTTCCTGCTTCTTGCCGCATGGAACGGCGGCGTGGGATATGTGATGTACCGCTCCAGCCTGGCAAGAGAAGAGATATTGGAGGGAATACGGCTGATTCGTGAGGGGAATCTTACCCATAAGGTGAAGGAAGAAAAGATGTATGGGGAGGATCTGGCGCTGGCCCAGGCGGTGAACAGTATCGGAGAGAGTGTGCGAAGCGCCGTGGAAACCAGCATGAAGGACGAACGGCTGAAGGCGGATTTGATTACGAACGTTTCCCATGACATCAAGACCCCCCTTACCTCCATCATCAACTATGTGGATCTGATTAAACGGGAAAATGTAAGCGATCCCAGGATCAGGGAGTATATTGAGGTGCTGGATGTCAAATCCCAGCGGCTGAAACAGCTCACCGATGATCTGGTGGAGGCTTCCAAAATTTCCTCCGGAAATATCGTACTTCAATGGGAAAAGATCAATCTGGTGGAGCTTCTCAATCAGACCATAGGAGAATTTTCTGAAAAGTTTGAGGAAAAGGCATTGTACCCGATGCTGCGCGCGCCAAAAGGTTCTGTCTTCATAGAGGCGGACAGCAGAAGAATCTGGCGGGTGATCGAAAATCTGTTTAACAATATTTTCAAGTATGCCCTGCCGGGGACGCGGGTCTATATTGACCTCGGCGTATTTGAGGAGGAAAAAGGACAGAGACTGGTGATGCTCTCCATCAAAAATATTTCGGCCCAGCCCCTGAAGGTAAGCCCGGAGGAACTGACGGAGCGTTTTATCAGAGGGGATGAATCCAGAACCACCGAAGGCAGCGGACTTGGCCTGTCGATTGCCAAGAACCTGACCGAAGTACAGAAGGGAACCTTTGAGATTGTGATGGATGGGGATTTGTTTAAGGTAAACTTATGTTTTCCTCTTTTGGATGAAAGGCAGACTATTTAAAAAAGAGCCGTTAAGGCTCTTTTTTATTCGTTAATCTCACAGTTATTTTCACGGTTATTGTAGCGTGCCAGGAACTCCTGTATCTTTTCGGTGGGAGTATAGACATTTGACATGGAGGAATCATGGTTCATAAAATCAATGATAGATGCCAGAAATTTACTCATGTCGGCTTCCACATAGTAAGGACGTTCATACAGCTCCGGAATCCGATAAGTAAGGTTAGTAGTGACAACCTTGTCAAAATAGCATTTCTCGTAAGCTTCGTCAAAAAGACTAAGACCCTGGGAGAAAAGGCCGAAAGTGCCGCAGATATAAACGCTCTTGGCATTCATTGCCCTGAGCAGCCGGGCGGTTTCAAGAATACTGCTGCCCGTATCGATAATGTCATCGATCAGGATGACATCCTTTCCGTCTACGCTGTCACCTAAAAATTCCTTCACGCCCTGGGCAGTGTCCGTCTCAGGATGCTGGGAGTAATTTCGTCTCTTATAGAACATACCCGTATTAACGCCAAGGACATTGGCGAAATAGATAGCGCGGTTTAATCCTCCCGCATCAGGGCTGATGACCACCAGATGATCTTTGTCGATCAAAAGATGATCTTCCGTGGCAAGGAGAGCGCGGATAAACTGATAGGGTGGTGTGAAATTGTCAAATCCACACAGGGGAGCGGCGTTCTGGATGCTGGGATCATGGGCGTCAAAGGTAATCAGATTGCTGACTCCCATGTTGTTTAATTCTTCAATGGCGTAAGCACAGTCCAGGGATTCCCGGCAGTTTCTTTTGAACTGCCTTCCTTCATATAAAAAGGGCATAATCACATTGATACGGTGCGCTTTGCCGTTTACCGCCGCAATCACTCTCTTTAAATCCTGATAATGATCGTCAGGCGATTTATAATTCGTATAACCATTCATGGTATAAGAAATACTGTGGTTACATACATCCGTAAGGATAAAAAGATCCGCACCTCTGACGGATTCAGAAATCATGGCTTTGCCCTCGCCGCTTCCAAAACGGTAGCAGGTGGCATCGAGAAGATAGCTGTCAGCCGCATAACCTTTGAAAGCATGGTCGCTCTTGGCAAGGTTTTTGATATTTTTTCGGAAAGTAACGAGATGATTGTTGACATTTTCTCCTAATCTGACGGCCGAATCCATAACGATCAGCTTCAGGGAAGCGACAGGAATGGCCGTTTCAAGCATATGTAAGTCGGGCATAATAACCTCCGGTCGGTCAAAATGATTTTTTTTCCTGATACTTTATTTTATATCATTCTGCTAGTGACACGTCAAGAAAATTCTAGTAAAATAGATGTGGCAGTTTATATACAGATAGGGGAATACATGAAAAAGAAAGAAGAGCAGGGTCATCTGATTAAAAATGTGCTGGAGGGAAGCATCGCCGCAGAACTGGAGATCGAACCAGGGGACAGGCTTCTTGCAATCGATGACCATGAGATAGAGGATATTTTTGATTACCAATATTATACGGAGAATGATTACCTCGAAATACTGGTCGAAAAGCCGGACAAAGAGCAGTGGCTTTTGGAAGTGGAGAAGGACGAGGATGAGGATCTGGGAATCGTGTTTGAAAGCGGGCTTATGGATGATTACCGTTCCTGTCGTAACAAATGCATTTTCTGTTTTATCGACCAGATGCCGGAAGGAATGAGGGAGACTTTGTATTTTAAGGATGATGATTCCAGACTTTCCTTTCTTCAGGGGAATTATGTGACGCTCACCAATATGTCGGATCATGATGTGGAGAGAATCATCAAGTATCACCTCTCACCCATCAATATTTCCTTTCAGACCATGAATCCGTCCCTGCGGTGCAAAATGCTGAACAATCGTTTCGCAGGGGAAGCCCTGAAAAAGGCAGATCGTTTCTATGAGGCGGGAATTACCATGAACGGCCAGATTGTGCTTTGTAAGGGCATCAATGACGGGGAAGAGCTTTCCTTCAGTATCCGGAAGCTGATGGAATATATTCCGGTTCTTGAGAGCGTTTCGGTGGTACCGGCAGGGCTTTCCAGATACCGGGAAGGGCTGTATCCCTTAGAGCCCTTTACGCCGGAAGATGCAAGAGAGGTTCTGTCTCAGATTCATGGATTTCAGAAGGAAATTTATGATGCCTGCGGAACCCATTTTGTCCATGCAAGCGATGAATGGTATCTCATGGCAGGGGAGGATTTTCCGCCGGAGGAAACCTATGACGGGTATCTTCAGCTTGAAAACGGCGTGGGAATGATGCGGCTTTTGCTGAATGAGTTTGAGGATGCCGTGGCGGGATTGATGGAAAGACGGACAATGCACGTGGCGGAGGAGCTTTCCATCGCCACAGGCTCTCTTGTCTACCCCAATATTCTTAAAATGTCCGAAAAGCTTATGGCACTTTTCCCCGGACTGACCATTCATGTTTATGAAATTATCAACCATTTTTTCGGAGAGATGATTACGGTTGCCGGACTCCTTACAGGAGGAGATATCATAGACCAGCTTAAGGGTAAGCCCCTGGGAGAGCGGCTTCTGCTCTCACAGAATATGTTAAGGGCCGGCGAGGAGGTCTTTTTGGATGATGTGTCGGTTCCCGGGATGGAAAAGGCTTTACAAGTAAAAATAGATATTGTAAAATCAAGCGGATATGACTTTGTGGAAGCAATATTAAAAGAGAGCGAAATCCATGCAGGATAGACAGGACGCTGATGGTTACGAAACGCAGCGCGGAAATGAGGAAAGAAATGAGTAAAAGCAAGAAGCCCATCGTGGCGGTGGTGGGAAGGCCCAATGTAGGGAAGTCCACCCTGTTCAACGCATTGGCAGGACAGAGAATTTCAATTGTAAAGGATACGCCGGGAATTACCAGGGACAGAATTTATGCGGATGTCTCATGGCTGGACCGGAACTTTACCCTGATTGATACCGGAGGAATTGAGCCGGACAGCAGGGATATTATTTTATCCCAGATGCGTGAACAGGCCCAGATTGCCATCGATACGGCGGATGTGATTCTTTTTATGGTGGATGTAAAGCAGGGGCTTGTGGATGCGGATGCCAAGGTGGCGGACATGCTCAGGCGTTCCCATAAGCCTGTGATACTGGTGGTCAACAAGGTAGACCATTTTGACAAATATATGGCGGATGTCTATGAGTTCTATAACCTGGGAATCGGGGATCCCCATCCGATTTCCGCTGCCAACCAGATGGGAATCGGTGATTTGCTGGATGTGGTACTGGAGCATTTGGGGGAAAAGAAAGAGGAGGAGGAAGAGGAGGATAAGACAAAGGTTGCCATTGTAGGCAAACCCAATGTTGGGAAATCCTCTTTGATCAACAAGCTGATCGGTGAAAATCGGCTGATTGTCTCCGATATAGCGGGAACCACCCGGGATGCGGTGGATACCACGGTTGTCCGAAACGGAAAAGAATATGTTTTCATTGACACAGCGGGACTTCGGCGTAAAAATAAGATTAAGGAAGAACTGGAGCGATATATGATTATACGCACCGTAGGTGCCGTGGAGAGGGCGGATATTGTGGTTCTGCTCATCGACGCTGTGGAGGGAGTGACAGAGCAGGATGCCAAGATTGCCGGGATTGCCCACGACAGAGGAAAAGCGGTGATCATTGCGGTCAATAAGTGGGATGCCATCGAAAAGAATGACAAGACAACGAAAGAATACACCGCTAAGGTCAGAAATATCCTGTCTTATATGCCCTATGCAGAGATTACTTTTATATCGGCGCTGACAGGACAGAGACTTTCAAAGCTCTATGACCTGATTGACATGGCCAGTGAAAATCATGCCATGCGGGTGGCTACCGGCGTGCTCAACGAGATTATGAGCGAGGCGGTAGCACTTCAGCAGCCGCCCACCGATAAAGGAAAACGCCTAAAACTCTTTTATATTACCCAGGTGGCTGTTAAGCCCCCTACCTTTGTCATCTTCGTCAATGACAAGGAGCTGATGCATTTTTCCTACACCAGATACATTGAAAATAAAATCCGGGAGTCCTTTGGCTTTCGGGGGACACCGCTGAAGTTCATTATCCGGGAGAGAAAGGAGACAAAGTAAAATGGAACGAATCATTTGTCTGGCAATCGGTTATGTATTTGGTCTGTTTCAGACAGCTTTCATTTATGGGAAGATGCATGGAATTGATATCAGGGAACACGGCAGCGGAAATGCCGGAACCACTAATACCCTGCGGGTTTTAGGAACCAAAGCGGGACTGATTGTCTTAGCCGGGGATATCATCAAATGTATTCTGGCGATTGTGATCAGCGGGATGCTTTTTGACAAATCTCACCCCGATGAAATTTATCTGCTCAAGCTCTACGCGGCGGCAGGCGCCATTTTAGGGCATAACTTTCCGTTCTACCTGAAATTTAAAGGCGGAAAAGGGATTGCCGCAACGGCAGGCCTGATCTTATCCTTCCATCCGGCGTTTGTTCCCATGGGAGTGATTATATTTTTCAGTGTTTTCTTCCTGCTTCATTATGTTTCTCTTGGCTCCCTTCTTGTCTATGCAGGGCTGATGATTGAGATGGTGATTGCCGGGCAGATGGGGCTCTTTGGCGCTCCTCAGGCAGTGCTCAATGAAATGTATATCATCACCGCTCTGCTCACCATTCTGGCATACTATAAGCATCGTGAAAATATCGTCCGGTTATTAAAGGGCGAAGAGAGAAAAACCTATCTGACGAAGAAAAATAAAGTATAAAAGCCTGTAAAGGAGAGTGGGACAAAATATGGCAAAAGTGGGAATTATCGGAGCCGGAAGCTGGGGATGCGCTCTGGCATGGCTTCTTTGCAATAACGGGAATCAGGTAACTATGTGGTCGGCGCTGGAGGATGAAATCCAAATGCTGCAAAAGACCCATGAACACAAGGATAAATTGCCGGGAGTGAAACTGCAGGAGGAAATCCGGTTCACAACTGATCTTCAGGAGGCGATAGAAGGGCAGGATGCCCGAGGACAGGATGTCCGAGGACCGGAGGTTCTTGTTCTGGCAGTACCCTCTCCTTTTACCAGGAGTACGGCGGCGAAAATGGCTCCTTTTGTAAAGGAAGGACAAAAAATCGTCAATGTGGCAAAGGGAATTGAGGAAGCGACTCTCATGACCCTGTCGCAGATCGTTGAGCAGGAGATTCCCCAGGCGGAAGTGGCTGTCCTCTCCGGTCCCTCCCATGCAGAAGAAGTGGGGAAGGGAATTCCCACAACGATTGTGGTGGGCTCGAAGGAGAAGGAGACTGCGGAGTTTCTCCAGAATCTGTTTATGAGTGAGGTTTTCAGGGTTTACACCAGCTCCGATGTGATGGGCATCGAATTGGGGGCGGCACTGAAAAATGTGGTGGCGTTAGCGGCCGGAATTGCAGACGGTCTTGGCTATGGGGATAACACCAAGGCAGCCCTGATCACCAGAGGGATTGCAGAGATTGCAAGGCTTGGTATTTCCATGGGAGGCAGGATTGAAACCTTTTACGGACTTACCGGAATCGGCGATCTGATAGTGACCTGTGCTTCCATGCATTCCCGAAACCGCCGGGCAGGAATTTTGATTGGAAAGGGCGCTTCCATGGAGGAGGCCATGGCGGAAGTAAAAATGGTGGTGGAGGGCGTTTATTCCGCAAAGGCGGGATATGCCCTGTCACAGAAATATCAGGTGAGCATGCCGATTATTGAGCAGGTGAACCAGGTACTGTTTGAGGGCAAGCCTGCGGCCGAAGCGGTGGGAGAACTGATGCTTCGGGATAAGAAGGTGGAAAATATCGACTTGCGGCAGTTGTATCAGAACAGTGTGGAAATTCCATGGTAACACGAAACAAAGTTACACTAGGGCGGCTAAAAACGCCGCCTGAGTGTAACTAAGTTGTTTCGGGAAGAACGCTAAAGCGTTCTTCCATGTGTGTTGGTGTGCCGTAAAGCGGCGTATGAAAGTTTAATAAGGAAAGTGAGGTTAATGATGGACGGACAACAATTTTTAAGTACACAGGAATATGTGGCGTCGGAGGAGCTGATGGCCAGCGTGAATGTGGCGATTGCCCTGAAAAAGCCCCTTCTGATCAAGGGGGAGCCGGGGACAGGGAAAACCATGCTGGCCGAGGCTGTGGCGAAATCGCTGGGAAAGAAGCTGATTATCTGGAATATCAAGTCCACCACCAAAGCCCAGGACGGCCTTTATATGTATGATACCATCCAGAGGCTTTATGACGGGCAGTTTGGCGAGGCCGGGGTGGATGATATCGCCCACTATATTAAGCTGGGGAAATTGGGGGAAGCCTTTGAGGCAGAGGAGCAGGTGGTGCTTCTCATCGATGAGATCGACAAGGCGGATCTGGAGTTCCCCAATGACCTTCTCTGGGAGCTTGACCAGATGGAGTTTTACATCCATGAAACCAAACGCACAGTGAAGGCGAAACAGCGTCCCATCGTGATTATTACCTCCAACGCTGAGAAGGAGCTGCCGGACGCTTTCCTCAGAAGGTGTATTTTCCATTATATTGATTTCCCGGATGAAGCGCTGATGGAGGAAATCGTGCGCACCCATTATCCGAATGTGGAGGACAAGCTTCTCAAAAATGCCATGGAGGTGTTTTACAATATCCGCTCCCTGCGCGACATCCGCAAAAAGCCCAGCACTTCGGAGCTTATCGACTGGATCAATGCCCTGCAGATCGGCGGCATTTCCGCAGATGAAATCCGCGTAAAGCTGCCCTTTGTGGGTGTGGTGGTAAAAAAGGATGAGGATTTGGAGACAGTGCGGCAGAAGCTGGATTAAAGGAGGAAGCGCATGTTTTCTAATTTCTTTTATATCTGTAAGGCAAAGGGGTTAAACATCACCTTAAGCGAATGGCTGACCTTGCAGGAAGCGCTGGACAAGGGGCTCTGTGAGAGCAGCCTGACGCAGTTTTATTACCTTGCCCGGATGATACTGGTCAAGAGTGAGACGGATTTTGACAAATTTGATATGGCCTTTGATGAGACCTTTAAGGGAATCCAGTCGGAAAACGAGATTTCCAAAAATATGATGAAATGGCTGGACAAGTCGGAGCTGATCGACATGGTGGACGAGGAAGAGCGCTACCGCATGAACGAGCAGGACGGGATCCAGTTCATTGACAAGGATGAGGTGGAGACCAAATTTAAAGAACGGCTCAGAGACCAGGACAGCGAACATAACGGGGGAAGCTTCTGGATTGGCAGTATGGGAAAGACTGCTTTCGGAAATATGGGCGGCTTTATGGGCGGCATTCGGGTAGGCGGCAAGACAGGCTACCAGAGTGCTTTTCAGGTAGTTGGAGCCCGCAAATACCGGGATTTCAGGGATGACAGGATGCTGGATAACCGCCAGTTCCAGCTTGCCTTCCGCAAACTGCGCCAGTTTTCCACCAGGCTTGACATTCCCAAGACAGAGCTTGACATTGACGGCACCATAGATAAGACCTGCAATAACGGGGGCTGTCTGCAGATTGTCATGGACAAGCCCCGTAAGAACGCGGTAAAGCTGCTTCTTCTCATGGATTCCGGCGGCACCATGATTCCTTTCAGTTCGCTGCTCAACGAACTGTTTCAGGCTGTGCATAAATCCAATCACTACAAGGATGTGAAAACCTATTATTTCCACAACTGCATTTATTCCAAGCTCTATAAGACGCCGGAGTGTGAAAACGGGGACTGGATTGACACGGAATGGATGTTCCGGAATCTCGACAGCGATTATAAGGTGATTGTGGTGGGAGACGCGGCCATGGCTCCGGAAGAGCTTTACTCCACCAGCGGCAACTACCGGGGACCTAACGGAGGTCTGGCCGGCTGGGACTGGCTGCAGCTTTTAAAGCGCCATTACAAAAAGGTGGTGTGGCTCAATCCCAAGATGGCGCCGGGACATGCACCCTGGCGGGAAGCGGAGACCGCCATCAAGGGACTTTTCCCCATGTATAAGCTGACGGTGGATGGGCTCAATCAGGCAATGATCAAGCTCATGTTAAATAAATAAGTGGTGCCTGCGCGCTTTCCTGACGCGTGGGCAGTGACAATAAATTTCATAAGAATGAAAAGAGGATACAAAAATGACGATTTTTGATGAACTGAAAGCCAGAGGGCTTCTGGCTCAGCTTACGGATGAGGAGGAGATCAAGGAACTGATCAACGCAGGCAAGGCCACCTTTTATATCGGCTTTGACCCTACGGCGGATTCTCTTCATGTGGGACATTTCATGGCTCTTTGCCTGATGAAGCGTCTGCAGATGGCGGGAAACAAACCCATAGCGCTTTTGGGCGGCGGCACCGGTATGGTGGGAGACCCTTCCGGCAGAAGCGATATGCGTTCCATGATGACGAAGGAGACTATCGACCACAACTGCCAGTGCTTTAAGGAGCAGATGAGCCGTTTTATTGATTTCTCAGACGGAAAGGCTCTGATGGTGAACAATGCGGAGTGGCTTCTGGACTTAAATTATATTGAGTTTCTGCGGGAAATCGGCCCCCATTTTTCGGTGAACAGAATGCTCACGGCGGAGTGCTATAAGCAGAGGATGGAAAAGGGCTTGAGCTTCCTGGAATTTAACTATATGCTGATGCAGAGCTATGACTTTTATGAGCTGTTCCAGAGGTATGGCTGTAATATGCAGTTCGGCGGAGACGACCAGTGGAGCAACATGCTGGGCGGCACGGAGCTGATCCGCAGGAAGCTGGGGAAGGATGCCTACGCCATGACCATCACCCTGCTTCTCAACTCGGAAGGAAATAAGATGGGCAAGACCCAGAAGGGAGCCGTGTGGCTGGATCCTAACAAGACCAGTCCTTTTGAGTTCTACCAGTATTGGAGAAACATTGCAGATGCGGATGTGCTTAAGTGCCTGCGGATGCTCACCTTCCTGCCTTTAGAGCAGATCGACGAGATGGATGGCTGGGAAGGAAGCCAGCTAAATCAGGCCAAGGAGATCCTGGCTTTTGAGCTGACCAAGCTGGTACACGGGGAGGAGGAGGCTTCCAAATCCCAGGAAAGCGCAAGGGCGCTGTTCAGCACGGGAGCCGCAGCCGAAATGCCCACCACGGAGCTTACGGAAGAGGATTTTGCAGACGGGGCAATCGATATGATATCCGTACTCTGCAAGGCCGGTCTGGTACAGAGCCGTTCCGAGGGGAGACGCGCCATTGAACAGGGAGGAGTGACCCTGGAAAATGAAAAGGTGACGGACGTAAAAGCCGCTTTCGGCAAAGATACTTTTGCCGGAGAGGGAGCCGTGGTAAAACGGGGAAAGAAGAACTTCCGCAGGGTGGTTTTGAAATAGCATTTGCAAAAGGAGCAGTATGCAATATCAACTGATTAGAAGTAAAAGAAAATCCATTGCCATCTCTTTTGACAGAGATGGCAATTTGGTCGTTAAGGCCCCTTCATGGGTGAATCTTAAGGAGATCGAGGCTTTCGTAGCGTCAAAGCAAGAGTGGATTACAGCCACCGCGGCAAGGCTTAAGAGAGCAAGGGAGAGCGCGGCGGCGCAGCGTCCCTGGCTGGAGAGTGGCGATATCCTTAAATTTCTTGGGGAAAACAGGGTTCTGACCGTGATTCGTGAGGAGCGGAGCCGGGCAAAGGTGAAATGTGTGATGGAGAGGCTGCTTTTGTGGGTTCCTTACGAGGCTGACTATGAGTATAAGAGAGCGCAGCTTGAAAAGTGGTACCGGAAGCAGGCGCTTTTGGTTTTTACCCAAAAGGCGGAAGAGTATGCCAAAATTCTGGGAGTGAGCTTTGCCGAAATCCACATCAAGGATCAAAAAAGCCGCTGGGGAAGCTGCAGCGGCAAGAAGAACCTTAATTTTAACTGGCGGCTGATTATGGCTCCGGAGCCGGTCTGTGATTATGTGATTATTCATGAGCTCTGTCATCTTAAGTTTATGGACCACTCGGCAGCGTTTTGGGGGCTGGTGGAGAGCCTTTGTCCCCATTATAAGCAGTACAGAAACTGGCTTAAGGAAAATGGGGGAGAACTCTATCATATCTGAACGATGAAATCTGAAAAAAGACTTTGCAATAGGAAGAAACTGTGCTATCATAATTTCAAACATATCTGGGAATCTGAAATTCTGATAGATCACATCTGTTTCAAATCATCTATTCTTGTTGGATCCCTTATATGAGCACAATGGATGCTTCACAGTCATCCTTACATCAAAGAAAATAAGGGAGGAATAAGAAATGGGAAAATCAGATGAGTATCAGTTTGATTATCTGGATGACAACTTCAGATTCGCTGATCAGGTAAACGGCGCTTTGTTTCATGGCATGGAGGTGATAAAGCCTGATGAGTTAGAACCTGCGGACAGTCAGGTTGTTTATTTGGGAAAAGAGGCAGGTAAACGGCATATTTTTAAAGCAGTTATGGACAAGAGCCGCATTTGGAAGGGAAAGCTGATCCACATATTAGCTGTGGAAAACCACACATATGTAGATTATCATATGGTACTGCGGAATATGCTCTCAGAAAGCCTGAGCTATCAAAGGCAATGGAAGCAGAAAAGAATAAAGCATGAAAGAGAACAGGATCTGAAAGGCAGAGATGAATTTCTCTCTGGAATGACCAGAGACGAAAAGTTTCTGCCTGTCATCACTTTAGTGGTGTATTATGGTTTGGAACACCCATGGAATGGTGCAAGATGCCTGCATGATCTGCTTGAAATTGGCGATGATCTGAAGGGATTTGTTACGAATTACAGGTTGAATTTGTATGATTGTCATGAGCATGATACTTTTGACGAGTATCACACTGGACTTCGACAGTTGTTTGAAGTAATACGGTACAGCAGGGATAAAGAAAAGCTGAAAAAAGTAATGGATGAAAACAGAGAAATGTACAGCAGAATGGACAGCGATACAAAAGACCTGCTTGAGGCAGTAGCAAAGGTCAGGATTAAGGAGGAGGATTTGGTTATGGAAAATGGAGAAAAGAAATATGATATGTGCAAAGCATTTGCAGATATGAAGCTGGAAGGAAAACTGGAAGGAAAACTGGAGGGAAAAAGAGAAGGAAGCCTGGAACGCCTGGTGAAAGCCGTATGCATAAAGCTTCGCAAAAATAAGCCGGCAGCGATGATTGCTGATGAGTTAGAGGAAGAGGTTGGGGAGGTACAGAAGGTGATAGAGGCGCAACGGCAGGTAGGAAACTATGATGTGGAGCAAATCTGCAGGGCGCTTGTAAATATGGGATGAACTCTGAATGCAGCAAACGTTGTCATGTTATGCAGGCAAGCTGAATCAAAACTTTTTGCATTCACTATCCTGTAAAAATGTAATAAACCCGCAATCTCTCACATACACTGAATTAAAGTATGAAGAGGACAAAGGCGGATTCAATTTATGGATATAAATGCCAAAAGGGAATATGACTTATACAACGACATCCAGCTGAGATGCGGCGGCGAAATTTACATAGGGGTAGTGGGACCGGTCAGAACCGGGAAATCCACCTTTATCAAAAGATTCATGGATCTGATGGTTCTGCCCAACATGGTGGAATCTTACGAGAAGGAGCGTGTGGTGGATGAACTGCCTCAGAGCGCAGGAGGCAAGACCATCACCACCACAGAGCCCAAGTTTATCCCCAAAGAGGCGGCAAAGCTGTCCTTAGGGGACGGGATTGAGGCCAGAGTCAGGCTCATAGACTGTGTGGGCTATATGGTGGACGGCGCCAGCGGCCATATGGAGGACGATACGGAGCGCATGGTGAAGACGCCCTGGTTTGCAGAAGAAATTCCCTTCACCCAGGCGGCGGAGATCGGAACCCGGAAAGTCATCAACGATCACTCCACCATTGGAATTGTGGTCACCTGTGACGGGAGTTTTGGAGACATTCCACGGGAAAACTATCTTGCGGCAGAAGAGCGCACAATCAAAGAACTGAAAAAATTAAAAAAACCCTTTGTGGTTCTCCTGAATACCTCAAAACCTTATGGGGAAGAGGCGGCAAGGCTGGCCCAGGAGATCGGAAACAAATATGGGGTATCAGTGATACCTGTCAACTGCGAGCAGTTAAAAAAGGAAGACATCAATCAGATATTGGAAAACATTCTGTATGAATTTCCTCTTACCATGATCGAGTTTTATATGCCCAAATGGGTGGAGATGCTTCCTGCCAACCACAAGATGAAGGTTGACCTGATCGGACGGGTAAAGGAGATCATGCAGCAGTATAACTGCATCCGCGATGTAAAAAATAATCCGGTCACTCTGGATGGCCCCTTTATCAAGAAATGCAAGATGGACAGCATCGACATGGCAGACGGATGCATCAAGGTCTGGCTGGATGTAGACGATGCTTACTATTACGAAATGCTCAGCGATATGGTGGGTGAAAATATTGACAATGAATATCATCTCCTGTCCGTCCTCAAAGAAATGGCAAAGATGAAGAAGGAATATGTAAAGGTGCTTCATGCCATTGATTCCGTACGGCAGAAGGGCTACGGTGTGGTGACGCCGGAGCGGGATGAGATTCGTCTGGATAAGCCGGAGGTCATCAGGCACGGCAATAAATTCGGCGTAAAGATTCGGGCGGAGAGCCCCAGCATTCATATGATACGCGCCAATATCGAGACGGAAATATCACCGATTGTGGGCTCGGAGGAGCAGGCACAGGATTTGATCCGGTTTATCTCGGATTCCAGCCAGAGCGAGGCAGGAATATGGGAGACCAATATCTTCGGTAAGACGGTAGAACAACTGGTAAATGACGGAATTACAGGAAAACTCACTATGATTGGAGATGAGAGCCAGCTGAAGCTCCAGGAAACCATGCAGAAGATCGTCAACGATTCCAACGGCGGGATGGTTTGCATTATTATATAACAATAGATATAGCTATTTCAGAGGGATACCCTTTGCATATGTGCAGAAGGTGTCCCTTTTTTGCTGCCTCAACAACATTTGCATACATCAGTTTAAAAATATGACCAAGATTTCCCCGATTTTCAAGCGCAGGCTCGTTCAAGCCTCAAATCTAGTATCCATCATACAAGCACCTCCAGATATGTTCTGACAACCTTTTCGCATCTGAGCTGTTTCGCATAGGCATATAGCCTGTCAATCTGTCTGTCCCTGCGCTTTGGGTAATTCTTAAGCACCTCAGATGTTTCCTCGATGCCGATCTTGTTCCTGTAATAGATGATGTCCACGACAGTTTTTTCGATATCAAAGATATGAAAAACATTATCTCCTTCCCGGACTTCGGTAACTCCAAGATCCATACGCGCAGGGTTGAAGTAGAATATCTTTATTTCCGGCCAGTCCGGAAGGGTGATGACCTTTTTCTTTCGCTCTATCGCGACATCGACCGAATCCGGAAGAAAGTTGGTAAGTTCATAATATCTGGCGGCACTCATGAGACATATGACACCATTCGGCACAAAGGCTTCCGCGCTGAAGAAGTTATATCCCTCTCCCTTTACATCTGCCCCTGGCGTGTTATTTTGCGTTTTATTTTCCAAGCCTAAGGCTTTAAACTACCGCCTTTAGGCGGTCAAGCTTTAGCATCGTTTCAATGTGAGGTGAAAATATGCTATAATCCTGATGGGAAGGAGAAGGAACATGGCAGATCGTGGGTGCGGTTGCAGTGTTGGCAATGCTGATTTCAAAGGTGCTGCAAAAAGCAAGGGAACTGTCGCAAAATTCTTTGATACAGAGCAGATACAACCGCAGGTACCAGTGCGAGAATCTGTCCCCAACCGCCCGAAAAGGAAACACAGACTAAGCCGAAGACACCGATCCACCCACATCTGAATATTACCCTCAAGGTAAAGACGGGCATATTTAAGAGGTTCGTCGATTGCTAGGGCATTTAAGGCATATTCCGAACTGAGAGCAGTCTTTAGTCCTTTCCCTAAAATATTCTGAAAGCATTTCAATCAATTCTTCCTGTCTGATTTATATTGTGTTATAATTTGTTATGGGTTTTTCTTTTCCTTATTTTGCCCTTATGAGGGTTCATAACATGAGGGGAAAGGATATAACACAAGGGCAAACTCACTTGCGAAAGATGAATAAATATGATATAAGGAGCAGATGACATGATAAAGCAGGTGGCACATCCTACGGTATCCGACATCTTTGCTATAAACAGCAATGTGGTTTATCGGATACCCAAATATCAACGGGAATACACGTGGGGAATCAATGACTGGGATGCATTGTTTAATGACGTGACCGAGAATGACTTCGGATATTTTCTTGGCTCTTATATCTGCGTCAACAGCGGTTCTCTCAATGGAACCACTCTTGAGGTGATTGACGGACAGCAGAGATTTACTACGATCATGCTGCTTCTTACAGCGTTGTATGAAAAGCTGAATGCCCTGAAAGAACAGATGGATGAGGATGAGCGGACAGACCTCGCTAATTTGCGGAGTGAGCTTTCCAACAAAAAACAGACATATACTTCCGATGGAACGAAGAAGACGGAATATGTCCAGCGTCTTATTCTGCAAAGGCAAAACATGAATGACGAGGACTTTTCTTTTGTCCTCTCCGATAAGGGGATTATTACCGGACAAAAAGCTCATCCGAAAAACTTCGGTAACCGTAGAATTTCCAAGGCGTATAAGCACTTCGGAAAGCTGATAGATGAAGAAGTGGCTGATGTCAAAGAAGAAAATCCCAACATAAATGATGTCGGTGCTTTATTTGGTATTGTGCGAAAATTTGAAAATGCAATCATGGTTGGAATTGAAGTCGATACCAACAAAGATGCCTATATGCTTTTTGAGTCCCTTAACCATAGAGGTGTTCCGCTTTCGGCTCTTGATTTGATAAAGAACACTTTGATAGCGTCAGCAGAAAGAAAAGCGGATGCAGATAACAGCTATGAGATATGGAAACAAATTCTGTTCAATGTAGGTCAGGATGATTATTCCGTACAAGAGCGTTTTTTCCGCCAGTACTATAACTCCTTCAGAGAGGAACTGAATGCGCCATATAAAGGTTCGGACAAAAAGTACTATCTCGGTTATTTGGCCACGAGGACAACTCTGCTTGATATTTATGAGAAAATGATTAAGAGCGATTACAAATCGCTGCTTGACGACCTTCTGAAAAAATCGAAGATTTATGCATTGATTACGAACAACAGCGAGGATGAATATATCTACACAGCTTCTCTTGCTGACCTTGAAAGAATAGCCGGTGCGCCATCATACATTTTATTATTGTATGTGCTATCGAATCAGGATGAGCTCGGCTTAACGGACGGGAATCTTGATGAGATTATAAAAACGCTCATCATTTTCTTTGTTCGTCGTAATGTTACAGACGTTCCGAATACACGCAAGCTCACGCAGCTCTTCATCGACATCATTAGCGAGGTAAAGGTTCTGCGTGGAACGAAGGTGGTTTCTGCTGTTCATGAGAAGCTGATTTCTGTTTCTGCACCGGACGAGGCTTTTGAAAGCAAACTGCGCGGCTCGATTTATGATGAGAATCCGGAAGCGACCAGATTCATCCTTTGCAGCATAGAGGCACAACATCAGACGAAGGAAATCTATTCTGACCTCTGGGCGCGTGACAACAGTAATAAGTATGTATGGACAATTGAGCATATCTTCCCCGAAGGAGAAAACATCCCGGATGCATGGGTTGATATGATCGCTGGCGGCGATAAGGACCGCGCAAGGCAGTACCGCTCTGATTATGTCCATACTCTCGGAAACTTGACTATCACGGGATACAATCAGAACCTGTCCAATATGTCCTTTGAGCAGAAGAAAGACCGAAAGTCAAAAGATAAGACAAAGGATATGGGATATCGAAATGGTCTCTACCTTAATCAGACAGTCGTAAACGAGGATGCGTGGACGATTGATAAAATTAAAAGCAGAACCGATATGCTCGTGCAAACACTGAAAGATATGTATAAGTGGTAAGCCTCTCAGCGTTTACGCTCATAAGCACATTTACTGGCAACAATAAACACGAAATATTCAGATGGACATCAGAGATTGGCCGGCTTTGTCCGTACAATTAATTTTAACGGGAGAACCAAAATGAAAAAGAGAAACAGAGCACTTCTTTTATTTTTTACTTTATCAGTGATGATTTTTAGCGGCTGCGCTTCTGAAAATGGCAAAGGGCAGGCACACGAGATCACGGCGGCACAAGAGGAAAATGCGGCGCAGAATGCAGAAGAAAACAGGGATGCCGGTGCAGAAAAAGAAGCAGGAATCACTTTTGAAGCCCAGGACATGGAAGGAAATACGGTTTCCTCCGATATTCTGGCTAATTCCAAATTGACGATGATCAATGTATGGGCAACCTACTGCAATCCCTGCCTGAGCGAAATGCCGGAACTCGGCGAGCTTGCAGGAGAGTATGATCCGGCAGATTTTCAATTGATCGGAATCATCAGCGATGTGCAGGAGGGCGGCGATGAGGCGCAGATCGCGCTTGCCGCTTCCCTGATCGAGCAGACAGGAGCGGATTATACCCACCTTCTTTTAAACCGTTCCCTCTACGGCAGTCTTTTGACAGGGGTAAATGCTGTGCCAACCACCTTTTTTCTGGATGAAAACGGAACAATTTTAGATACAGTGATAGGAGCAAGGGATAAATCGGCATGGGAGGAGATCATCAATGGGCTTTTGGAGAACTGAGAGACTACGCCGGCCTTATGCCGGCTGCCTTTCCGGACGGCTTCATGGCTGGCTGCTGGGCGTACTTGCAGGACTTGTATTTCTCGGAATCGGTATCCGGGAAGGTCAGTTTTTGGTCATCTGGAGGAAAGCGGTGATGATCTGCCTGGAATGCATTGGAATCGGGTGAGCATATGAAAAAATTTCGTCTACTGGTACAGCTTCTTTTCACCATTGTCACCAACGGATATGCCTACGGCTTTTTAAATGGAAGAATCTATCAGGGCAGCCTTAAATTTGCCTGTGTTCCCGGCCTGAACTGCTATTCCTGCCCGGGGGCAGTTGCTTCCTGCCCGATAGGTGCCCTGCAGGCCCTGCTGAATCAGCAGGGATTTACCATCCCCTTTGGAATGCTGGGTTTTTTCTTTTTGTTTGGGAGTTTTCTGGGGAGATTTACCTGCGGATGGCTGTGCCCTTTTGGATTGGTGCAGGATCTTCTGCACAAAATTCCTCTTTTTCATAAAAGAAAAAGACTTCCCTTTCACTCTGTGCTGAAATATGGAAAATATGCGGTCTTGCTTCTGCTGGTCGTCATTGGCTCGCTGTTTTTGTTCGGAGGTTTTGCCAGGGTACCGGCCTTCTGCAAATATCTGTGTCCTTCGGGGACCTTGTTCGGCGCATTGCCGCTCATAGGAACAAATGAGATGCTGCGCGCTCAGGCCGGGGGACTGTTCTGGTGGAAGCTTGCGGTTCTTCTTTTCATCCTGCTGCTTTCCATAAAGGTGTATCGTCCTTTTTGCCAGTATCTGTGCCCTTTGGGGGCGATTTACGGCTGGTTTAACCGTTTCAGCCTTGTGCAGGTACGCTGGGAAAAGGAGCAGTGCAGCCATTGCGGCGCCTGCCAGAGAGCCTGCCCTGTGGCGCTGTCTGTGGAGGAAATTTCCCTCTCTGCAGAATGTATCCGCTGTGGAGAATGTGTAAAAGCCTGCCCCCAGGGATGCCTGTCTTTTCGGAAAAAGAAGTCAGATTGCCATAATGAGAGTTCCAAGTACCATAAGGATAAGGCCGAATAAAGCTTTTCTGCTGAGCGCTTCCTTAAAGACAAGCCATGAAAACGCAATCGTAACAAGAATACTCAGTTTATCAATAGGCACTACCACACTGACAGGGCCGTTCTGGATGGCGTAGTAATAACAGAGCCAGGAGGCACCGGTGGCAAGCCCTGAAAGGGAAATAAAGAGAAGCTCGCCCTTAGGAATTTTTTTGAGAAGAATAAAAGAATTCTTTTTGTTTTTGAGGAAAACAAGGAGCCATGCCATGAGTAAAACCACCCCTGTGCGGATAGCCGTGCCAAGATTGGACTCCACGCCGGTGATGCCTGCTTTCGCAAGAATGGAGGTAAGAGAGGCAAATACAGCGGACAGAACGGCATATAACAGCCAGCGTCGGTTCTCTTCTTTTTGAGCCGTCTGCTTTTTTTCGATCATCAGAAAAATCCCTGCGGCAAGAAGCAGGGTTCCGGAGAGCTTTAATGCCAGATGCTCTCTTTCCTGAAACAAAAAAATAGCAAGGAGAACCGTCAAAACCGTACTGGATTTGTCAACCGGCACCACTTTATTCACATCCCCCATGGATAACGCTTTGAAGTAGCAGATCCAGGAAGCCCCTGTAGCCAGGCCGGACAAAACCAGAAACAAAAAAGATCCGGGACTGATTTCCGAAATTGTGCCTGCTGACCCAACTACCAATACCATCAGCCATGAGAATAATAGTACCACAATCGTACGCAGGGCCGTAGCCACATCAGAGTCAGTCTGTTTGATGCCGCATTTGGCCAGAATAGAGGTAATACCTGCAAAAAAGGCGGACAAAATTGCCATTAAAAACCACATGAGCCGTTCCTCCCACTCATCCTTTATATGGTCTTACTATAATACTTTCCAGGCCTTTTTACAATAGGCTGTTTCGCGTAACGGCAAGTCTGTCCGGCTTACAGTATGGCGTTGCCGTCCGCCCATGGGTCAGGTTTGCTGTTGTCTGTCAAAATAACCTGTGGTATAATAGGCACAGATATTTGATGCCAAAGCTTACCATCAGTTTATTATCAGAATGCATTTGAAAAGAGGGTTATCATGGAAAAAGAAAAATATGTGGCCTATGTATCTACCTACACATCAGGGAACAAAAGTAATTTCGGAATTAAAATTTATGATGTGGATATGGAGAAGGGCAGATTTTCAGAGAAGGATCAGGTGGAGATTACGAATTCCTCTTATGTGTCAATATCACATAACCGGAAATATCTCTTTTCCATTACAGATTTCGGAGTGGAATCCTATCGGATACTGAAGGACGGAAGTCTTGAAATGATTAATTTCGCTTCCATTAACGGTATGAGAGGATGCTATTTGTCCACGGACTATAAGGATAAGTTTCTGTTTGTGGCCGGATATCATGATGCGAAGGTGACGGTATTGCGGGTAAAAGAAGACGGCACAATCGGGGAAATTACCGACGAGATTTTCCACAAGGGACTTGGAAGTATTGCGGAAAGAAATTTTAAACCCCACATCAATTGCGTGAAAATGACCAGGGATAACCGTTTTCTGTGCGCCGCCGATATTGGAATGGATCATGTGGTGATTTACGAGCTTAATCATACGAATGGAAAGCTCAGGCAGGTGGATTTTATCAGAAGCGAGCAGGAATCTGCCCCCCGCCACCTGAAGTTTTCCAAAGACGGAAGATACCTTTATATTGTCCATGAGCTGAAAAATTATATCGATGTCTATGACTACAGCTATGATGAGCATTATATGCCTGTCTTTGAAAAAATCCAGAGTATCACTACTTTGAATGATTACCATACCAGCAGTTCTGCGGCAAGCGCTCTTAACTTCTCGGAAGATTTCCGGTATCTGTGCAGCTCCAATGCAGGAGATAACAGTGTTGTTCTTTATTCGATCGATGAGGATACCGGACTGCTGAGCAAGATTCTGTGTCTCCCGATCAGCGGAGATTACCCCAAGGATGCGGCCATGTTTCCGGATAACAGGCATCTGGTATCCTTAAATCATGAGAGTAATACCATGACCTTTTTTACCATTGATATGGAAAAGAGGACAATTGTAATGAACGGGCCGGAAATGAAGGTGGACAGCCCCAACTGCATTATTTTTTATCGGTTGAATGATTCAAAATAAAATGGGGGATTTTTAAAAGGAGCGCGGTAAGAACTGCGCTCCTTTTATCCGGAAATAAATTTTATCTGTAGAAATCAGCAAGATACGAGAGTCTTGCCGTCATATTCCGCATGCAGGCATCCAGGATTGTCAGAGCCGCCATGGATTCCACCACTACCACAGCTCTTGGCACTACCACAGGATCGTGCCGGCCTTTAATGGCAATTTCCACATTTTCCTTTTGGGTGTTAATCGTTTCCTGGGGGGAAAAGATGGAGGGAGTGGGTTTCACATGAGCTCTTAAAATAATGGGAGAGCCATCGCTGATACCGCCCAAAATGCCGCCTGCATGGTTTGTCTTTTTGGCAACAGTTCCGTCCACGTTTACAAAGGGATCGTTATTCTGAGAGCCCTTGGCCTGTGAGACAGAAGTGCCGTCCCCGATTTCCACAGCTTTCACTGCGCCGATGGACATAATCGCCTTTGCAAGTCCGGCATCCAGCTTCTCAAAAACGGGATCGCCAACCCCTGCGGGAACCCCTTCTGTCACACATTCAATGACACCGCCGCTGGAATCCTTATTCATCATGCAATCCTTAAGATATTCCACAGCCTTCTGATCGGCATCCCGGTCAGGCATACAGGTGGCAGTGGTAAGAATTGCCTCCGGGTCGAAACGGGACATATCGGCACAGACAGGGCCGATGGATTTGGTATATGCCCTGACGGTAATTCCCATGTTTTTGAGTATTTTGGCGGCAACAGCGCCGGCGGCAACACGTCCGAGAGTTTCCCGCCCGGAGGAACGTCCTCCCCCCCTGTAATCGCGAAAGCCATACTTGGAATCAAAACCGTAATCCGCATGCCCCGGCCTGTAGCAGGAGGCAATCTCGCTGTAATCAGAAGATTTCTGGGAGGTATTCCGCACCATCATTGAGATGGGCGTTCCGGTAGTCTGCCCCTCGAAAACACCGGAAAGAATTTCTACCGCGTCAGACTCCTTACGGGGGGTTGCAATGGAAGTCTGTCCCGGCTTTCTGCGGTTTAAATAAATCTGAATATCCTCTTCACACAGAGGAAGGCCGGCCGGACATCCGTCGATCACAACGCCCAGCGCCTTTCCATGGGATTCTCCCCAGGTTGTTATCTTAAATAATGTTCCAAACGTCGATCCTGCCATAAAAAACTCCTTTCAGCAATATATACGCATCAGCCTGCTTCCTAATAGTAACCCACTAAAAATAATTATGCAAATATTTTTCCCATATCTCTTGTAGAAAGATAAATATTTGTGTAAAATGAAATCCAAAAGAAAAATATTTGGGGGAATGCTTTGTCAGGAGAAAGCTATGGATGAGAAAAAAGGTCGATTTTTAAAAAGAATAAGCAGACGCGGGAAGGTTTTTTTGATGCTTGCGATCGTACTTCTTGCGGTTGACAGGTTTTGTTATTATGTTTATGTTTATGCCAGAAGGGGATTTAAGCGTTATGCTCTCGTTATGGGCGTAGTGCTGTGCTTTTTTCTCGAAAGCAGCTTTTCCTATCCCGAGCAGATAACGGGAAGCAGTGCTGCCTGTGAAAGGGCAGATCATGATCCTGCAATGATTACGGACTCCGGTATTGCGCTGGTGGAAGAACCTGAAGTTGAATATGGCAGTATGGACATACTGAAAGACGAAGATATACTGGAAGACAGTGATAAGACCTGTTCCATTGATAGTGTAGAACCGGATAAATATTCTGCGGATGAGATATTAAATGAAAATGTCCGGATACTTCCGGAAAATCCGGCGAAAGAACCGGAGATATCCGAAGAGGATGTCCGCTGTTTTGACGCGCAGGACTGGCGGCTGGTACTGATCAATAAACAGCATCCTATTCCTGAGGATTATACCTTTACCCTTGACACAATCAAAACGGCAAACGGCGGGATTCAGTGTGACAGCCGCGTCATGGAGGATCTCTTTTCCATGCTGCAGGCGGCAGGTGAAGATGGGATTAATCTTGCCATCTGTTCCCATTATCGAGACATTAACCGGCAGGAAGTTTTATTTAACCGCAAGATTAAGACTTATATGAAAAAGGGAATGTCTTATATGGAAGCCTACAAGATTTCCTCACAGACGGTAACCGTGCCGGGAGCCAGCGAACATCAGATCGGCCTTGCCATGGATATTGTGTCAGATTCCTATACTGTTCTGGAGGAAGAATTTGCGGAAACCGATGCGGGCATCTGGCTGAAGGATCATTGTGCGGAATATGGATTTATCCTCCGCTATCCCCTGGGAAAAGAAAGCATAACCGGAATTGAGTTTGAGCCCTGGCATTTCCGTTATGTAGGCAGGGAAGCCGCAGAAATAATTATGAATGAGGGACTTTGCCTGGAAGAATTCTGGGCAAAATATGTGGGTTCTAAGCCAAAATGATATCCTGTTAAGTTACTCAATATTATGTTGCAAGGAGGGACCCATCGCAGATGGGAGAATATATGTATCGCTTAATAAAGCAGGAGGGACTGGCCAAACGCGGCGAGCTTACCACTGTTCATGGAATTATACAGACACCGGTATTTATGAATGTAGGAACGGTTGCTGCCATTAAAGGAGCTGTTTCCACGGAAGACTTAGAACAGATCAAAACCCAGGTGGAGCTGTCAAACACCTACCATCTGCATGTAAGGCCTGGAGATGAGATTGTCCGAAGGCTGGGAGGGCTGCACAAATTTATGTCCTGGAATAAACCAATCCTCACGGACTCCGGCGGCTTCCAGGTCTTTTCTCTTGCAGGGCTTCGGCAGATCAAGGAAGAAGGCGTTTACTTTCATTCTCATATCGATGGACGGAAGATTTTTATGGGACCGGAGGAGAGCATGCGAATCCAGTCAAACCTAGCATCCACCATTGCCATGGCCTTCGATGAATGTATTCCCAGCCGGGCGCAGAGGGATTATGTCCAGGCATCGGTTGCACGGACTTACAGGTGGCTGGTGCGGTGCCGGAATGAAATGAAACGCTTAAACAGTCTTGATGAGACCATCAACAAAAACCAGCTCTTGTTCGGCATCAATCAGGGAGCTGTTTTTGAGGATATCAGGATTGAACATGCGAAGCAGATTGCAGAACTGGAACTGGACGGTTATGCCTTAGGCGGGCTGGCCGTGGGGGAGAGTCACGAGGAAATGTATCATATTATAGAGGAGGCAGTTCCTTATCTTCCCAAGGATAAACCGGTTTATCTGATGGGGGTGGGAACTCCGGCCAATATTTTGGAGGCGGTGGACAGAGGAGTGGACTTTTTCGACTGTGTCTATCCCAGCAGAAACGGACGCCATGGACATCTCTACACCAACCATGGTAAAATTAATCTCTTTAATGCCAAATATGAACTGGATGAAAGTCCCATTGAGGAGGGCTGCGGCTGTCCTGCATGCCGCCGTTATTCAAGAGCCTATATCCGTCATCTCCTTAAGGCAAAGGAAATGCTTGGAATGCGTTTGTGTGTGCTCCACAATCTGTATTTCTATAACACCATGATGGAAGAGATCAGAGATGCCCTGGAGGAAGGCTGTTTCGCCCTTTACAAGAAAAGAAAGTTAAGCGGTATGGAACAGGGTGAGGGTTAACCTGCCGGCACAAAAAATCGCAAAAGGACTTGTTTTTAACGGACATATTGTGTATGATATAGAATAAGTTGCCTGACAAGGGTATGGGTGACTTATCGACCAAAGGAAAACAGGAGGAAAATGAAATGGGTATTTTGTTGACAGAGGAAGCCGGTGTAGCCGCTGGCGGCGGTATCGTCATGGTAGTTTATCTCGTCCTTATTTTTGGATTTTTCTATCTATTTATGATCCGCCCTCAGAAAAAGGAACAAAAAAAGAAGGCCGCCATGTTATCTGCCCTTGAGAATGGTGATTGCGTGCTGACCAGCAGCGGTTTTTATGGAATCGTCATAGATATTACAGACGACACAGTAATTGTAGAGTTTGGTAATAATAAGAATTGCCGTATTCCAATGCAGAAAAATGCGATCGCGCAGGTTGAAAAAGCAGACGCGGAATAGACATCAAATGTTGGATTGGAAAGTGAGGCGCAGGCAATGCGCCTTATTTTTAAATATAAGTTTGGGAAAAAACCAGAGCGCTGCCTGCGTTCTGGTTTGGAGGAGGAGAGATGAAGCTGAATATTGTATGTATACCGGGCGATGGAATCGGCCCGGAGATCGTTGCAGAGGCAAAGAAGGTTTTAAACAAAATTGCACAGGTGTACGGACATGAAATGTGTTTCACCGATGTTTTGATGGGAGGCGCTTCCATCGATGCCTGTGGGGTTCCGCTGACGGAGGAAACCATTGCCGCCGCCAAAGGGGCGGATGCCGTGCTGATGGGTTCCATCGGCGGGAATACCGTAACTTCCCCCTGGTATAAGCTTCCGCCCAATTTACGGCCGGAGGCAGGCCTTCTGGGCATCCGCAAGGCACTGAACCTTTTTGCCAATCTAAGACCGGCAGTCCTTTATGAGGAACTTGCAGATGCATGTCCCCTGAAAAAGGAGATCAGCAGCGCAGGGTTTGATATGATGATCATGCGGGAGCTGACCGGAGGCCTTTATTTTGGAGAGCGTTATACCACAGAGGAAAACGGTATCCGCAAGGCGGTTGATACCCTGACCTATGATGAGAATGAGATTCGCCGGATTGCCATCAAAGGCTTTGACATTGCCATGAAGCGCCGCAAAAAAGTGACCAGCGTGGATAAGGCCAATGTGCTGGATTCCTCCAGATTGTGGCGAAAGGTAGTGGATGAGGTGGCTACGGATTATCCGGAAGTGACCCTGGAGCATATGCTGGTTGACAACTGCGCGATGCAGCTGGTAAAGGATCCTGCCCAGTTTGATGTGATATTGACCGAAAACATGTTCGGAGATATTCTCTCCGACGAAGCCAGCATGGTCACAGGCTCCATTGGGATGCTGGCCTCCGCATCGCTTAACGACAGTAAATTCGGCCTGTACGAGCCCAGCCATGGCTCGGCTCCGGATATTGCCGGAAAAGGCATCGCCAATCCCATTGCAACCATTTTGTCAGCGGCTATGATGCTGCGTTACTCCTTTGACCTTGACCGTGAAGCGGATGCAGTGGAAGAAGCGGTCAAAAATATCCTGAAAAAAGGTTACCGCACCGTGGATATCATGTCGGAGGGGTGCAAACAGGTTGGCTGTAAGGAAATGGGTGATTTGTTAGCAGATGAAATCAAATAGATTCCTGAAACTTTTCGGGGCGGCGCTGTTTGCAGTGATGGCGGTATATTATGGATGGCGGATGTTTGCCCTGACCCCATGGTATGATGAGCTGTATACCTATTACTGCTTTATCAGCAAAGGCCCTTTATACGCCGCCATTCACTGGCCCCTTCCCAATAACCATGTGGGTTATTCTGTCCTGTCAGCCTGCCTTGATTATCTGGGCAATCCGTATATCGGGTTAAGGGGAATTTCCTGGCTTTGTGCGCTGGCGAATTTATATCTTCTTTACAGGATTGCGGAGAGGTATCTGAAAAGCGGTATGGCTTTTGTCACAGTCATCCTTTATGCGTCCATGAATCTGGTGAATCAGCAGGCAGTGCAGGGAAGAGGTTATACCCTTGGAATTACCTGTTTCCTTCTTGCATGGTACTGTATGGCGCAGATCTGTGAGACACAAAAAAGTGTTCCCAAAAGAGTTTATGTTTGCTATATCGGGGCTCTGGTGCTGGGACTTTACACCATATCCAGCAATGTATACTGGGTAGTCCCGCTTTGCCTTGCAGGGGGCTGTTATTTGCTGCTGAAGGGAGTCCGCGCCAAAGAGAAAGCTGCTTATGGAAAAGACCTGATCAGGCTGATCGCGGCATCGGCAATCGCTGCTCTGATGACGATTTTTCTCTACACTACCATCTGGGTGGCGATCGGTTCCAATCTTCTGGTAAAGGAGGAAGCCGGCCCTTATTATGGGATGGGACATGTCAAAATGATTCTCAGCGCTCCCTTTGCCGCCATGGGCAGGGGGATGGAATATATGCTGGCAACCCCCTATATTCAGAGTGAAGAGAGAGCCGGTTTTGCAGGAAGACTTGGCCAGTATCTTAAAATTTTGTCCGGCTCTTACTACAATTCCCTGGAGATTGCAGTGATTATCCTCTGGCTTGCAGGGATTTTGTTTCTTATTTTCAACTTAGTTAAAAATCCGGAAACGATTTCATCAAAAAGCCCTGCTGTTAAAAACAGGCTTTTATATCTTGTTTTGCTTTTCGAAATCCTGTTCGTGCCGGTCTGTCTGCTGATCCAGTGCAAACGTCCCTATTACAGGGTTTTCACCTATGGCGGCGTGCTTCTTGCCCTGCTTTTGGGTGTGCTTTTAGAGGCGGTGGGAGATATTTTTATCAGAAAACTCTCTGATAAAAAACAGCGGGGCATAGGTATCGCCGGCTTGCTGCTTGCAGTATTATTCGGCATTAAATGCCTGGGCTTTTCCGGATATAACGAGCAGTATGGGACAAGAGAGCACGAAATAGCAGATGTGCTTGCCCACGCAGAAGTGGAGCAGCGGGAAGCTTTTTGTGTGACAGACTGCAATCAGGAATATCTTCTCTATTTTCTCTATGGAATCCGTTGTGAGAACAGAGAAATTGAAGGAACCGATATGCTCATCCTGGATAAACGCATGATGGAACCTCTGGACGAAATGGTATGGGAATTTTATCATTACTACGAAACCATTCCATGGGAATATATTGAACAGAATATGACCAGAGCCTATGAAAACGAAGATTATGTTTTGTTTTTAAAGCTTCAGCGATAAACACAAAATTTGAAAGAGAGGTAAAAAAATGAGAAGTGATAATGTAAAAACGGGAATTCAGCAGGCCCCCCACAGAAGCCTGTTCAATGCGTTGGGATTTACGGAAGAAGAAATGAAAAAGCCCATGGTGGGAATTGTCAGCTCCTACAATGAAATCGTGCCGGGACATATGAATCTGGATAAAATCGTGGAGGCTGTTAAGATGGGGGTTGCAGAGGCCGGCGGGGTTCCGGTGGTATTTCCCGCCATTGCTGTCTGTGACGGTATCGCCATGGGACATATCGGCATGAAATATTCCCTTGTCACAAGAGATTTGATTGCGGATTCCACAGAGTGTATGGCTCTTGCCCATCAGTTTGACGCTCTGGTAATGGTTCCCAACTGCGACAAAAATGTGCCGGGACTTCTGATGGCTGCGGCAAGAATCAATGTGCCCACCGTGTTTGTGTCCGGCGGCCCCATGCTTGCGGGAAGGGTAAAGGGACAGAAAAGAAGCCTTTCCTCCATGTTTGAGGCAGTGGGTTCCCATGCGGCAGGCACTATGACGGAGGAAGAGGTAAGAGAGTTTGAGGAAAAGGTATGTCCTACCTGCGGTTCCTGCTCCGGCATGTACACGGCCAACTCCATGAACTGCCTGACGGAAGCGCTGGGAATGGGACTTAAGGGCAACGGAACCATTCCGGCAGTTTATTCCGAGCGAATCAAGCTGGCAAAGCATGCCGGTATGGCGGTAATGGAAATGTACCGGAAAGATATCCGTCCAAGGGATATCATGACAAAAGAGTCCGTCTTAAACGCCCTGACCGTGGATATGGCCCTGGGATGCTCCACCAATTCCATGCTTCACTTACCTGCCATTGCCCACGAGATCGGCTTTGATTTTGACATTGCCTTTGCCAATGAAATCAGCGAAAAAACCCCCAATCTCTGCCATCTGGCGCCGGCAGGCCCTACCTATATGGAGGATTTGAATGAAGCCGGAGGCGTTTACGCCGTGATGAAAGAGCTGGATGATGCCGGGCTTTTAAATACCGGATGCATGACGGTTACCGGAAAGACCATCGGAGAAGCTATCGCCGATGCGGTAAATAAGAATCCCGAAGTGATCAGACCTCTTGACAATCCTTATTCGGCTACGGGCGGTCTGGCCGTGCTGAAAGGAAATCTTGCGCCGGACGGAAGCGTGGTGAAGCGCTCCGCCGTGGTTGCTGAAATGATGGTGCATGAAGGCCCTGCCAGAGTTTTCGACTGCGAGGAGGATGCCATCGACGCCATCAAGGGCGGAAAAATCAAGGCAGGAGATGTGGTGGTCATCCGCTATGAAGGCCCCAAAGGCGGCCCCGGTATGCGCGAAATGCTCAACCCCACCTCGGCCATTGCAGGTATGGGGCTTGGCTCCAGCGTGGCGCTGATCACAGACGGGCGTTTTTCAGGGGCATCGAGAGGAGCTTCTATCGGCCATGTATCGCCGGAGGCGGCGGTGGGAGGCCCGATTGCCTTTGTGGAAGAGGGAGACATCATCAGCATCGATATTCCGGCACTAAAGCTGGAAGTGAAAGTATCTGAGGAAGAGATGGCGGCGAGAAAGGCCGGATGGCAGCCCAGGGAGCCGAAGGTTACCACCGGATATCTGGCAAGATACCGTGAGATGGTGACCAGCGGAAACAGAGGTGCAATCCTGGAAATCCCGGGACAGAAGAATAAATAACAGGAGGGAGATTACATGCAGCTTACAGGCGCGGAAATTGTAGTGGAATGTTTGAAGGAACAGGGGGTTGACACGGTTTTCGGCTACCCCGGCGGTACGATTTTAAATGTGTATGACGCTTTATATAAACACAGCGGAGAAATCCGGCATATACTGACCTCCCATGAGCAGGGAGCAGCCCATGCGGCGGACGGTTATGCGAGAGCTTCGGGGAAGGTAGGCGTATGCCTGGCTACCAGCGGCCCCGGCGCCACCAATCTGGTAACGGGAATCGCCACTGCCTATATGGACTCGGTTCCTGTGGTGGCCATAACCTGTAATGTAAACCTTCCTCTTCTGGGAAAGGACTCCTTCCAGGAGGTGGATATTGCAGGCGTGGTTATGCCGATCACCAAACACAGCTATATTGTCAAGAATGTAAATGAGCTGGCAGATACCATCCGAAAGGCTTTTTCCATTGCAAGAGAAGGCCGCCCCGGCCCGGTGCTGGTGGATATCACCAAGGATGTGACCGCCAATACCTGTGAATTTGAAAAGCAGGAGCCATATGCTCTTAAATCCTCCTGCAAATACACGGCGGAAGATATCGAGAAGGCAGTTTCTCTGATCCGTGGTTCCAAGCGCCCTTTCATTTATGTCGGCGGCGGCGCGGTGCTCTCCGGAGCAGCCAGGGAAGTGAGAGAGCTGGCTGAACTGATGGATTCCCCGGTATGTGACACCCTTATGGGAAAAGGGGTTATGGACGGCCATGATGAGCGTTATACGGGAATGATCGGTATGCATGGCACCAAAGCCTCCAATTTGGGCGTCAGCGAGTGCGACCTTCTGGTTGCCCTTGGGGCAAGATTTTCAGACAGAGTAGTGGGAAATGCCGCCATGTTCGCCTCCAGAGCCAAGGTGCTTCATATTGATATCGATGCCGCAGAAATCAACAAGAACATCCGAACCAACGCTTCTGTGGTGGGAGATTTAAAGGAAATCCTCACCCTGATCAACAAAGAAGTTCCTCAAATGGAACATAAAGAATGGTGTGCGCATATAAAAGAACTAAAGGAAAAATATCCGCTGAATTATGACGAAAGCGGCCTTTCCTGCCCTTATATCATGGAAGAGATCGACCGGGTGACAAAGGGAGAAGCAATCATTGTGACCGATGTGGGACAGCATCAGATGTGGGCGGCCCAGTATTACAAATATTCCAGCCCCAGAACCTTTTTATCCTCCGGCGGACTGGGAACCATGGGTTACGGCCTTGGAGCCTGTATCGGCGCCAAGACGGCCATGCCGGATAAGGTCTGCATCAATATTGCGGGGGACGGATGTTTCCGCATGAATATGAACGAACTTGCCACCGCATCCAGATACCAGATTCCTATCATTGAAGTGGTAATCAACAACCATGTGCTCGGGATGGTAAGGCAGTGGCAGACCCTTTTCTATGAAAAGAGATATTCCCAGACCGTGCTTAACGACAGGGTGGATTTCTGCATGGTGGCCAAAGGGCTTGGCTGCGAGGCCATCCGGGTGACAAAAAAGGAAGAGGTGGCGGATGCCGTCAGCCGCGCCATCGAGATGAAAAAGCCTGTCCTGATCGAATGTGTGATTCCTGAGGACGATAAGGTATTCCCCATGGTTCCGGCAGGCGCGCCCATCAGCGAAGTTTTTGATGCAACGGATTTGGAAAATAAGAAATGAAAATAAAATATGTTTTAAAAGGGATTGCAATTGCAGGCTCGATCATACTGTTATCCACGGCGGCGATGTATCTGGGACTGGCACGTTATTATGCAGGGGGCTTCAGCTATGCGACATGGATTAACGGCATCTACTGTACCGGCAAAAGCATAAATGAAGTAAATGATGAACTTTTAAAACAGTGCTATTACACAGGGCTTACCATCATAGCAAGTGATGGTAAGTCTTATACTGTTCCTGCCGACCAGGTAAATCTTTCCTTTGATTTCAGCGAAGCTCTGAAGCTGTATCTGGAGCGCCAGAATCCTTACCTGTGGATTGATAACCTGATCGGAGATGCGTCAGACAAAAAATTAGAGCCTGCCGTGCTGTATGATACGGAAGTTTTTGACCGGCTGATCGATTCCTTCTCTCTTTTTGACGGGAAAAACGATGCCGGGCGGAGACTGGAAATTACAAAGGGAGAGGCAGGGTATTACCTTCTGGATGAGAGAAGGCATATTCTGAATGAATCTAAAACCAGAAAGGCCATCAGGGACGCCTTTGAAGGCAGGGAGCCTTTCCTTGACCTGGAGGAGGCCGGCTGTTATGAGGATTTTCCCCTGACAGCACAGATGGAACGGGACATTGCACTGTGGGAAAAACTGAAAATCTATCAGGACTGCGGGATCGTCTATCAATTCGGAGAGGAAAGCGTTCCCATAGACGGAAGCGTTGTCTGTGATTTTCTGACGCTGGATGAAAACGGGGATTTTGTGCTGGACGATTCGGGTGAACTCTGTACCGATGAAGAAAAGGTCTATGCCTTTGTGGACCGTCTCTGCGATGAGTACGATACCGTGGGAAAGGCCCGTCAGTTTAAGGCTACCAGGGGGGATATCGTGACGGTGGAAGGCGGCACTTACGGCAATCAGATCGACCGGGAAGCGGAGAAGGAGTATCTGCTCAGCGCTTTTCTCAGCCGCAGAAAGGAAATCCACGAACCTGTTTATACCCAGCTTGCCCTCCGGCAGGGAAAGGACGATATCGGCGATACCTACATAGAAGTGGATATGAGCAGACAGATGCTTTATTACTACGAAGACGGAGATCTGAAAATTGAAACCCCTGTGGTGACAGGAAATACCAGCTTAAGAAGAGGAACCCCTTCCGGCACCAATTTCGTATATAATAAAGAGAGAAACAGAATCCTGCGCGGGGCGGATTATGCCTCCCCGGTGAAATACTGGATTCCCGTAAAAGGAGCGATTGGAATTCATGATGCTTCCTGGCGTAGCAAATACGGTGGAGAAATCTATAAAACCAACGGTTCCCATGGCTGCATCAACACCCCTTTTGATGAGGTATCTCAGTTGTATGATATGGTGGAGATCGGGACGCCCTGTGTCATGTTCTACTAGAAGTTTATTTATTTAGTTGACTAAAGCGCTGAATAAGTATAGAATGTTCTTTAAAAATTGGAAAAATAGATGAGGAGGAGAGTAAAGTGGCCAGAGTATACAATTTTTCCGCAGGGCCGGCTGTACTGCCTGAGGAAGTGCTGAGGGAAGCGGCAGAAGAGATGTTGGACTATAAGGGAACGGGTATGTCCGTCATGGAGATGAGCCATCGTTCCAAGGCGTATGACACCATTATCAAGGAAGCGGAAGCGGACTTGAGGGAGCTCATGAACATTCCTGATAATTATAAGGTATTATTCTTACAGGGAGGCGCAAGCCAGCAGTTTGCCATGATTCCCATGAACCTGATGAAAAAACGCAGGGCGGCTTACATCGTGACGGGACAGTGGGCCAAGAAGGCTTATCAGGAAGCTAAGATTTACGGTGAGGCAGTTGAGGTTGCTTCCTCAGCGGATCAGACCTTTTCTTACATTCCGGATTGTTCTGATCTGCCCATTCCGGAGGATGCCGACTATGTTTATATCTGTGAAAACAATACGATTTACGGAACCAAGTTTAAAACCCTGCCAAATACCAAGGGACATACTCTGGTAGCGGATGTTTCCTCCTGCTTTTTGTCAGAGCCGGTGGATGTGAGTAAATATGGAGTGATCTACGGCGGCGTCCAGAAAAATATCGGCCCTGCCGGAGTTGTGATTGTGATCATCAGGGAAGATTTGATTACGGAGGATACTCTGCCCGGAACCCCCACCATGCTGAAATACAAAATTCATGCGGATGCCCAGTCGCTGTACAATACCCCTCCGGCCTACGGCATTTATATCTGCGGCAAGGTGTTCAAATGGCTTAAGAAAAAGGGCGGTCTTGCGGCCATGAAGGAATATAATGAAAAGAAAGCAAAAATCCTTTATGATTTTCTGGATGAAAGCACTCTCTTCAAGGGCACTGTGAGAAAAGAAGACCGTTCCCTTATGAATGTCCCCTTTGTCACCGGAAGTGAGGAATTGGATGCCAAATTTGTGAAGGAGGCGAAGGAAGCTGGCTTTGAAAACTTAAAGGGCCACAGGAGTGTAGGCGGTATGAGAGCCAGCATTTATAACGCCATGCCCATCGAAGGCGTGGAAAAGCTGGTTGCTTTTATGAGGGAATTCGAAAAAAACAACGGATAGTACGCTATGACTAAAGGAGAGTCTTATATGTTTCAGTATTATTGCTTAAATCCAATCGCTCAGGTTGGGCTTGATAAATTTACGGAAGAGTTTGTAAAGACAGAGGATGTGAATCAGGCGGAAGGGATTCTGGTGAGAAGCGCCGCCATGCACGATATGGAGCTGTCAGAAAACCTGCTTGCGGTGGCAAGGGCAGGGGCAGGCGTTAACAATATTCCCCTGGATAAATGTGCAGAAAAGGGAATTGTGGTATTTAACACCCCCGGCGCCAATGCCAACGGCGTAAAGGAGCTGGTGATTGCCGGAATGCTGCTGGCCTGCAGAGATATCGTGGGCGGCATCAACTGGGTGGAATCCACAAAAGGAGACGAAAATATTGCCAAGGCCGCAGAGAAGGAAAAGAAGCGCTTTGCAGGTACTGAGGTTCAGGATAAAAAGCTTGGTATCATCGGCCTGGGCGCTATCGGCGTCAAGGTTGCCAATGTGGCGAAGCATATGGGAATGGAAGTATATGGGTACGATCCTTATGTTTCCGTGGATGCGGCATGGAACCTAAGCCGCGATGTAAAGCATGTGCTCAATGTGGAGGAAATTTACGAGAACTGTGATATTATCACGATCCATGTACCTCTTCTCGACTCTACCAAAGGCATGATCGATCAGGAAGCCATCAGCAAGATGAAGGAAGGCGTCATTCTTCTTAACTTTGCAAGAGATTTGCTTGTGAAGGAAGAGGCTGTGCTGGCAGGTATCAGGGAAGGTAAGATACGCAAGTATGTTTCGGATTTCCCCAATCCCACGACGGCAGGTCAGGAGGGATGCATCGTAATTCCCCACCTGGGAGCCTCCACAGCGGAATCCGAGGACAACTGTGCCAGGATGGCTGTCAAGGAAATGATGAATTACTTAAAGAACGGAAATATTGTAAACAGCGTCAATTATCCCAACTGTGATATGGGGATCTGTTCCCAGGCCGGGCGTGTTGCAATCTTCCACAAAAATATCGCCAACATGATCACCAAGTTTACGGCGTGCTTCGGCGACCAGGGTGTGAACATCACGGACATGACAAACAAATCCAGAGGGGAAGTTGCCTACACCATGATTGATGTGGAGCAGAAAGTGGATGAGGATACGGTGAAAAAGCTTAAGTCCATTAAGGGTGTGTTCCGGGTGAGAGTGGTGAAGTAATAAACTGATTTCATTTCCTATGAATTTCTGTAAAAAAGCTGGCCATCGGCCAGCTTTTTTCAGCGGGTAAAATCTTCAAACCCGTTTTCGGTTAATTCTTCTTTTAGCATTGCGTTTTCCTTTGCGGAGACAATACTTGCAAGATCCATATATTTAATAAAAATATCCTCCAGCGGCAGGTGTTTTTCCGCTGCAATCTCCTCCATGACAGGCTTCAGTTTATCAAGCTGATAGGAAATGCGGGTTTTCTGAGGATCGATATCTCCAAGCACCTGCTCCGCGTAAGCATTGATGCGGTCAAGCATCTGACGATCCTCCTGACTTAAGGAAGCGGCAGGATCAGTAGAATTCGTGGGCTGAAACATAGTTTTATCTCCTTTCCGGTCCGGAATTACGGACAGTCAATACTAATTTTATAAGCCGTGAGAGCTTAAGTCTGCCTCATTTCGTACAGTTGTGTTGCTGCACACTTTGTTAATTGTATCACTTGACGCTTGTGTTGTATAGATATCTTTGTTAAAATAATATAAAACGGAGGTGGGATTATGAATGACAGATTATACAAGCTAATGAACTGGCCAAGAATTGAAGGGATCATCTATTCAGAGGAGGATCGGCCCCATGAAATTTTAGGCCCCCATGTAGTGGGAAGAAGCGTATTGTTCCAGACCTTCCAGCCGGGAGCCGGGAGCGTTTCTCTGGTAACGGGGGATGGCAAAAAGACGAAAATGGAAATGGTGGATGAAGCCGGCTACTTTGCCTGCCTCCTGTCCGGAAAAATTCCGGATAAATATGAGTATCAGGTCAGCCGCGGGGAAGAGACCGTCACCTGCAAGGATGCGTACCGGTATAAGACGGGATTTACCGCAAACGATATTGAGAAATTTAATGCGGGTATCCACTATACCGTATATGAAAAGCTGGGGGCCCATTTTATGACGCTGGACGGCACGGAGGGGACTTACTTTGCAGTGTGGGCGCCGAATGCCCTTCGCGTCAGCGTGGTAGGGGATTTTAACCATTGGGACGGACGCTTTCACCAGATGACGAGGAATCCTGAGGGCGGTATTTTTGAAATTTTTATCCCGGATGTAAAGCCGGGGGAATGTTATAAATTTGAACTCAAGGTGAAGGGAGGACTGACTTATCTTAAGGCGGATCCTTATGCTTTCGGCCAGCAGCTCCGGCCGGATACGGCATCCATTGTCCGTGATTTTCAGTATGCCTGGAATGATGGGAAATGGATGAAGGACAGGGAGAAGCGCCAGCAGGAAAATTCACCTGTCAGTGTTTATGAAATGTATCTGGGTTCTTTCAAGAGGGATAAAGATACCAATGAATACTTAAACTACAGAGAGCTGGCGCCGGAGATTGCCAAATATGCCAAAGAAATGGGATATACCCATGTGGAGCTGATGCCGGTAATGGAGCATCCTTTAGATGCCTCCTGGGGGTATCAGGTGATCGGTTATTATGCGCCCACCGCAAGATACGGCACGGCGGAGGACTTTATGTATCTGGTGGACACACTGCATCAGGCCGGGATAGGAGTGATTCTGGACTGGGTTCCCGCCCATTTTCCGAGAGATACTTACGGGCTCTCCCAATTTGACGGCACCGGTCTGTATGAGCACTTGGATCCAAGACAGGGCTCTCATCCGCACTGGGGAACTCTGATCTACAATTACGGACGGCCTCAGGTGTCGAACTATCTGATCGCCAACGCCCTGTACTGGGTAGAAAAATATCATGTGGACGGAATTCGGATGGATGCAGTGGCTTCCATGCTCTATCTTGATTACGGCAAACAGGACGGACAGTGGGTTGCCAATATTTACGGCGGCAATGAAAATCTGGAAGCCATGGAATTTTTAAAACACTTAAATTCTGTTATGAAGAAGCGCAATCCGGGAGTTTTCATGATTGCGGAGGAGTCCACTGCGTGGCCGAAGATTACCAGCAAAGTGGAGGAGGATGGCCTGGGCTTTGACCTGAAATGGAATATGGGCTTTATGAATGATTATCTTTCTTATATTAAGTATGATCCGTATTTCAGAGCCCACCATCACAATGAGCTGACCTTCAGCATGGTCTATGCCTACAGTGAAAACTTCATGCTGGTATTCTCCCATGATGAGGTGGTTCACGGAAAAGCTACTCTGATCGGGAAGATGCCGGGTGTGATCGAGGACAAATTTGCAAACCTTCGTCTTACCTACGCCTATATGATGACCCATCCCGGTAAGAAGCTGCTGTTCATGGGGCAGGATATTGCGGAATTCAAGGAGTTTGATGAGACCAGGGAAACGGAATGGTCTCTGCTTTCCTACGAACCCCATAAAGGCATTAACCAGCTGGTGAAGGATTTGAATGCTTTATACAAAGAGAAACCGGCGCTCTATGCAATGGACACCAGGCCGGAGGGCTTTGAATGGATTAATTGCATTTCGCCTGAAAAATGCATGCTTTCCTTCCTGCGCAAAACAGAGAAAGTAAAAGATACTCTGGTGGTAGTGGCTAACTTTGCCAATGTGGAGCAGGAATTTACCATAGGGGTTCCCTACGAGGGTAAATATAAAGAAATACTGAATACAGACGCCAAATGCTATGGCGGACTTGGACGCGTCAATGGACAGGCCATATTCGTAGATGAGGAAGAGACAGATTCCAAGCCATATTCCTTTAAGATGACAAGCGCTCCTTTGTCCATCAGCATTTTTGCCTATGTTCCCTATACCGCCAAAGAAAAACAGATGATTGCCAAGAGAAAAGCAAGGCTGGAGGCGGAGGCCAAAGCGGAAGAAGCAAGGCTGGAGGCAGAGCAGGCCAAAGCGCAGGCCCAGCAGGCGAAAGCGGAAGCGGAAGAAGCCATACGCCAGGCCAGGGAAGCTGAGGCAAGAGCCAAAGCGGCGGAAAAGAAAGCGGAGGAAGAGCTCCAAAAGGCCAGAGAAGAGCTGGCAAGGGCAGAGACTATCCGTAAGGAAGAAGAAAAATGTTCTCAGGCAGTAAAAGCCGAATAAGGAGACTTTGGAATGATTGAAAAGGAAGTGGATCCGGGAGTGATCGAACAGTTTTTGTCAGAACTCCCGGAGAAAGCCTTTCATTTGGGGCTTCGGGTAGTGCTTGCCGGTCTGGCCTTTATGATCGGCATACAGTTGATCCGTCTTATCAGAAGTATTTTGAAAAAAGCTCTTTTGAGAAGCCATATCGATGAGAGTGCAGTACGTTTTATAGATTCCTTTGTGAAATTCAGCATGTATTTTGTGCTGATCCTCATGATTGCCTCCGGGCTGGGGGTAGATGCCGCCAGCATTCTTGCGCTCCTGGGCTCCGCCAGTGTGGCGGTAGGTCTGGCAATTCAGGGGAGTCTGAGCAATCTTGCAGGAGGCGTTTTACTGCTTGTCCTGAAGCCTTTTACTGCGGGCGATTACATTAAGGACGGACAGGGAAATGAGGGAACCGTGGAGGCGGTGGATATTTTTTATACCCAGCTTGTCACGCCGGACAACAGGATGGTAGTATTGCCGAATGGAACCCTTGCCAACGGGACAATCACCAATTTTACCCTGCGGGGCGAGAGAAGATTCGACATTCCGGTGGCTATTTCCTACGAAGATGATATCCGAAAAGCCAAAGCAGTGATAGAACGGATTTTGCAGGAGGACGCATCCGTCTTAAAGGAAAGGGAAATCATGGTGTTCGTGGATTCACTGGGGGATCATGGCGTTAAATTAATTGCAAGAGGATGGGCTCTTGCGGCGGATTTCTGGCCGGCCCAATGGCGTATCACAGAGCAGATAAAATATGCGCTGGACGAGGCGGGAATCTCCATTCCCTACTGGCAGATGGACGTGCATGTGGAAGGGGCTCATCATGATTGAGCTGTGGGATGCTTATAACAGTACATTTGACAGGATAAAGGATATGACCCTAGTGAGGGATGAGCCGATTCCGGAGGGGATATACCATCTGGCCTGCGACGTTGCAGTAAAGCACACGGACGGAAGCTATCTGCTCATGCAGAGAGATTTCCGAAAGCATCATGGCGGAATGTGGGAATTGACAGCCGGCGGCTCTGCGCTACAGGGAGAAGAGCCTTTGGATTGTGCAGTCAGGGAATTGAAAGAAGAAACCGGACTGACTGCTGCGAATCTGGAAGAAATAGGGCGGGTGGTGCATGATGGGCATCATTCGCTTTATGTTGAGTATCTGTATGTTACAGATTGCAGCAAGGATGCAATTGTTCTCCAGGAAGGAGAAACCGTGAATTATAAATGGGTGGACAGAGGATATCTGTTTAGGATGAGTCAGCATGAGTTTGTCTCTGAGAGGATGTTTCAGTTTATCAGGAAAGGATATGTATGAATTACCAGAGATTTTCTGGCAAAAACGCTGGACTTTGTGTCTCGGTGGTAACTCTATCATAATACCTGATAATACCTGATAATACCTAAAAATTCTGCTTGCAAATTTTGGTGACTGCCTTTATAATAAAAGTCGATGCTACTGTGGCTCAGTTGGTAGAGCAGCTGATTCGTAATCAGCAGGTCAGGGGTTCGAGTCCCCTCAGTAGCTTTTAAGAAGCTGGTATTTACCAGCTTTTTTTCGTGGGGAAGTTCATAAGTCCCCGTCACTGTAACCTAAAATCATTGCAGCCTCCTTTTTTCTGTGATACTATTATTGAAACAAAGTCAGACAAAAGAAAGGATTGGGGTGTTTAATATGAATCAGGTATATGAAAAGGTAATAAAATGCTACGAAAGTATTAAAGAGAGGATTCCCTTTCAGCCCAAAGTGGCGCTGGTTTTGGGATCCGGGCTTGGAAATTATGCGGACAGCATGGATGTGAAGGGTGAAATCGGATATAATGAAATTCAGGATTTCCCTGTATCAACGGTTCCGGGACATGCGGGCAAATTCATTTTCGGCTATGTAAAAGATGTGCCGGTAGTCTGTATGAAAGGGAGAGTCCACTATTATGAAGGTTATCCGATTTCGGATGTTGTTCTTCCGGCAAGGCTTATGAAGATGATGGGTGCTGAGATTCTGTTCCTGACCAATGCCTCCGGCGGTATCAATCCTTCCTTTACAGCGGGAAGCTTCATGCTGATCAAAGACCATATTTCCTGCTTTGCTCCGAATCCTTTGATTGGCGCCAATATTGATGAATTGGGATGCCGTTTCCCTGATATGAGCAAAGTATATGACCCACAACTTCAGGATATCATCCGCGCCAAAGCGGCAGAATGCAGCATTCCTTTGAAAGAGGGCATCTATGTGCAGCTTACAGGCCCGTCTTTTGAATCCCCTGCAGAGATTAAGATGCTTCGCACACTTGGGGCAGATGCAGTGGGAATGAGTACGGTAGTGGAGGCCATTGCTGCAAATCATATGGGAATGAAGATTTGCGGTATTTCCTGTGTGGCGAATCTGGCGGCCGGCATGACGGACAATCCGCTGACCCATGATGAGGTACAGGCAGCTTCCAATGCGGCTGCACCTTTGTTCCAGCAGCTGGTCACCGAATCGATTGGGGCATTTTAAGAGGGGAACTTTATGATGGATAAGGAAATAATGGAAGATATTCCTGTAAAAGAACTGATCCGTTCAGCAACAGACGCCCGAAAAAAGGCTTATGCTCCTTATTCCGGCTACATGGTAGGAGCGGCGGTGCTCACCAATGAGCTGAGGATTTATACAGGCTGCAATATTGAGAACGCCTCCTATGGTGCCACAGTCTGTGCGGAGAGAACCGCTATCGGCAAGGCGGTCAGTGAAGGGCGGCGCGGCTTTAAGGCAATTGCAATTGTGGGAAGCCCTGAGGGGGATACGATCACCCAGTATTCTTTTCCATGTGGAATATGCAGGCAGGTGATAAGGGAGTTTTCCAATCCGGATAAGATGATTGTGATTGTGGCAAGGGGAGAGCAGGATTATAAGCTTTACCGCTTAAGCGAGCTGCTTCCGGAAAGCTTTGGGCCGGGCAATCTGCAATAAAAATTGAAAAGGAAAGAATTATGAATATACGACTTTATAACGCCAGGATTTTGACCATGGAAGAAAACAGGGATATCTTTCAGGGGGAAATCCGGGTAGAGGATGGAACGATCACATATGTGGGAACAGATCGCTTGGGGGCAGAGGTTTCCATGGCAGGAGCTGAAAGCCAAAACTCTGATAAGTCTGTGAAATGGGACAGGGAAATCGACTGCGGCGGAAATCTTCTGATGCCGGGATTTAAGGATGCCCATACCCACTCGGGGATGACCCTTCTGCGCTCTTATGCAGATGACCTTCCGCTGGATGAATGGCTGAATCAGAAGATTTTTCCTGTGGAAGCCAAAATGAGCGGGGAGGATATTTATGAACTGTCCAAACTGGCTGTTCTGGAATATCTTACCAGCGGTATTACGGCGGTATTTGATATGTATCTGACACCGGAGACGATTGCGGACGCCTTTGATGATATGGGAATGCGCTGTGTACAGGTGGGGGCTGTCAATAATTTCAGCCAGTCCCCTGCCATGGTGGAGGAAATGTACCGGAAACTGAACGGCAAAAGTCCCCTGCAGTCCTATATCCTGGGGTTTCACGCGGAATATACCTGCTCAAAAGAGCTCCTTACCGAAATTGCGGCCCTTGCCCGCAAATATCAGGCGCCGGTGTTCACTCATCTGGCTGAAACGAAACAGGAGGTGGCGGGCTGCAAAGAACGCTATGGGATGACGCCTCTGGCATTTTTAAATTCCCTGGGAATGTTTGATTACGGGGGAGGCGGGTATCACTGTGTTCATATGACCTGGGAGGATATTGCCATCATGAAGGAAAAGGGGCTCTATGCGGTGACAAATCCTGGGTCCAACACCAAGCTCGCCAGCGGAATCGCTCCGATTACTGATTTCCTGAAAGCGGGGATTAAGGTGGCAATCGGCACGGATGGGCCGTCCAGCAACAATGCGCTGGATATGTTCCGGGAAATGTTCCTTGTGACAGGACTTGCCAGGCTGCGGGATGAAGACGCTTCGGCAGTGGATGCTCTGGAAGTGCTGAAAATGGCCACGGTAAACGGCTCCCATGCCATGGGGCTTAAGGATACGGATGTGCTCTCTGCCGGAAAGGCGGCTGATATCATTATGATAGATCTAAACCAGCCCAATATGCAGCCCATCAACAATATTGCCAAAAATCTGGTTTACAGCGGGAGCAAACAAAATGTTATCATGACCATGATTAATGGAAAGATCCTTTATGAAAAAGGACGCTTTTACACGGCAGACCAGCCGGAAGAGATTTACCAAAAAGCAGAACAGATCAGAAAGAAAATTATGGGTTAAATTTACTCAAATACAGGGAGAAAGGGATGGAATATATTATATTTGCGACAGTAATGGCAGCAATACTGTTACTGCTCATCGTCAGAAGCTGGATAGATTACAGAAAATCAGAAAAAAATTTTATCCGGAGATTGTACTGCGATTACGGTGTTCTGCCTCAAAAAGAATATAAACCGGAACAGTTTTCCAATATTTCCCACTATTATCTAAGCCACCGGGAGGGCTTTGAGATCGACGATATTACCTGGAATGACCTGAACATGGATGAGGTGTTTAAGAGAATGAACTATACCTGGTCGGCCGCCGGGGAGGAATATCTGTACTATGTTCTGCGCATACCCTGCATGGATGAAAGCAAGCTGCAGCTCAGAGAAGAAATGATTTCTTTTTTCAGAGAGCATCCTGATGAGAGAGTTGCCTGTCAGTGCGTATTCAGAAGGCTGGGAGGAACCGGGAAATTTTCCATCTATGACTATCTTGGGTATCTGGATCAGCTGGGCGAGCGGAGCAACAGCTCCCATTATCTGGCGTTTATTCTGCTCCTGGCTTCCATCGGCATGATGTTTGCCAATCTTCCGGTGGGGCTTTTACTTTTGGTCTGTATCTTAATTTATAACAATATCACATATTTTCGGGTAAAGAGTGAGATTGACCCTTATATTGTCAGCTTTGCCTATATATTTCGTCTGTTAGATGCCGCAAAAGAAATCAGGCTTCAAAAATCGGAGATATTTCAGGGTGAGATGGAGCAGCTTAAAAAGAGCAGTGCCGCCATGGGTAGCTTCAAGCGGGGCTCTATGCTGATTATGTCTCAGGGGCGTATGTCCGGCTCAGGGAATCCTCTTGATATGCTTTTGGACTTTTTCAGAATGGGGTTTCATCTGGATCTGATCAAGTTCAATCAGATGCTCTCCCAGATACGGAAGCATATTAAAGAGGTGGATGAGATGATCAGCACTCTTGGCAAAATAGAGGCCATGATTGCAGTGGGAGCGTATCGGGAATCTCTAAAGACTTACTGTATTCCTGAATTTGTGCCGAAGCCCTGTATCAGCGTCCAAAAGCTCTGTCATCCGCTTCTGGAAGAGCCCGTAACGAACGATATGGAGACCGAAGAGAGTGTGCTGATTACCGGATCCAATGCCTCCGGTAAATCAACCTTTTTAAAAACTGTGGCGATCAACAGTATTCTGGCGCAAACCATTCACACCGCTTTGGCAGAGCGCTACCTGGGAGCCATGTTCCGCATCGCATCCTCCATGAGCCTTCGGGATGATGTTCAGGGCGGGGAGAGTTACTATATGGTGGAAATCAAGTCTCTGAAACGTATTCTGGATCTTCTCTCACAGGAAAATCCAGAGGAGTCTGCGGGTAAGGCTCCTGTTCTGTGTTTTGTGGACGAAGTACTGCGGGGAACCAATACGGTGGAGAGAATTGCTGCCTCCACCCAGATTTTAAGAAGTATGGCACGGAAAAACTGCATGTGCTTTGCTGCTACCCACGACATTGAACTGACTCATCTTTTGGAGAAAGATTATCATAACTATCATTTTTCCGAGACCATTGAGGAAAACGATATCTCTTTCACTTACAAAATTATGGAGGGTCGTGCAACCACCCGCAATGCCATCAGACTTCTGGGAATTATGGGCTATGATGATGAGATTATAGAGGAAGCAGAGAACATGGCAGGAGATTTTCTTTCCTCCGGAGTGTGGCACAGACTTGACGGTAACAAAGCAGAATGATATGATAAGAGAGGGGATGCAGTAAGAGGAAAGACCCATGTGGAGGTGAACAATTTGGTGGCATTTATTAATACTTTTTTGTCTTATTTACTGTTAGCGGCAGTTGTGGCAGTTCTGGCGGGAGTGGCGATTTTTATCGGAATCAAACTCCGCAAAAATAAGGACAAACAGCTTGAAAGTTAAAAACTGCTGCAGATGCATAGCAAGGAACATCAGGGCTGGCCAATGGCCAGCCATTGTTTTTACAATAAACCGGCTGCGGGAGGTTACCTTTGAGAAAATATGATATTTTATTGTGGGATGTAGATCAGACGCTTCTGGATTTTGGCAAATCTCAGCAGGATGCCCTTGGCAGAAGTTTTGAAAAATATGGACGAACGATGGAAAGCGAGACACTTGCCCTTTATGCCGCAATCAATGATGCCTACTGGAAGCGTCATGAACGCGGGGAGGTTTCCAAACAGGAGCTTCTCACCGGCAGGTTTGCAACACTATTTTCCCAAATGGGAACCTCAGACATTCCAGTGGAAGAATTTGCAGCTTTTTATCAGAAAGCATTGGGAGAGGTCTACTATTTTCGCGATGATTCTTACCGTCTCTGCCAGGAACTGAAAAAAGAGGGAATTAGGCAATATGCCGTAACCAATGGTGTTTCTTCCACTCAGAGAAATAAGCTACACCTTTCAGGGCTGGACAAGATTCTGGATGATGTTTTTATCTCTGAGGAGATCGGCGAGCCCAAGCCAAATCCCCTGTATTTTAAAAAGTGTTTCCGGAAAATCCCGGAGTTTTCCCCAAAAAAGGCGTTGCTGGTGGGGGATTCCCTTTCCAGCGATATACAGGGTGGCAACAATGCGGGAGTGTACTGCTGCTGGTATAACCCGGAAAAAAAGCCAAACGATACCAGCTTGCAGATAGACTACGAAATCCGAAATCTGTGGGAGCTTAAGGAAATAATATTGGATTTGTAAATCCCGGATTATAAGAAGATTTAAGAAGGCGGGAGGATAGAGTGTGCCTAAAACTACGAATCAAAAACTGAAGCTTTTGTATCTGCTAAAAATTCTGAATGAAAAAACCGACGAAAACCATTGTCTCACCACTCAGGAGCTGATTGATGAGCTGGCTTTGTATGATATCAAGGCAGAGCGCAAGAGCATTTACGACGATATCGAATGCCTGAATGTTTTCGGCTATGATGTGGAATATATAAAGGCCAAAAAGGGCGGCGGGTATTACCTGGCGGAGCGGGACTTCGAACTGCCGGAATTAAAGCTTCTGGTGGATGCGGTGCAGTCTTCCCGCTTTATCACGCAAAAGAAATCCCGGGAGCTGATCGCCAAAATCGAAAAGCTGGCAGGCCCCTATGAGGGGAAACAGCTTCAAAGACAGGTTTTTGTAGTGGGCCGGGTTAAAACCGAAAATGAAAGTATTTATTACAATGTGGACCGGATTCATAAGGCGATTCAGGACAATGCACCGATCACATTCACTTATCTGAAATGGAACAGCAAAAAAGAACTGGAACCTAGGCGGGATGGAAAGCGTTATCAGGTCAGTCCCTGGGCTCTTACCTGGAAGGATGAAAACTATTATCTGATTGCCTATGATGATGTGCAGGAGCATATCAAGCATTTCAGAGTGGATAAGATGAGCCGGATTACAGAACTTGCAAAAGAGAGCCGCAAGGGAATGGAAGCTTTCGGCCGGATTGATATTGCAGAATACACCAACAGAACATTCGGCATGTTCGGAGGAGAAACGGAGACTGTGACCTTAATGCTTCCGGAAGAGCTTGTGGGAGTTATTTTGGACCGTTTCGGCAAGGAGATCGACATCCGAAAACTGCCGGAAGATATGGTCAGCGCAAGAGTAAGGGTCACGGTCAGCATGCAGCTTTACGGCTGGATCACCGGACTTGGGGGAAAAGTAGTAATTTCAGGCCCTGACTATGTGAAGGAAGGGTATCGGAATTATCTGGAAGAGATTATAAAGAATTATTAAAGGGGGAAAAATGAGACTACAGGTTGCAGAGAGGATGAAGGAATACGAGGAAGGAATTTTTCAATTATTAAATGAGAAAAAGGAGGAAGTGGAGAAAACAGGCAGGAAGGTTTATAACCTGTCGGTGGGGACACCGGATTTTCCCACGGAACCTCATATTATAAATGCGGTGACAGAGGCGGCAAAGGATCCGGCCAACTACAAATATGCGCTGAAAATGCTGCCGGAGCTGACCCAGGCTGTGATCAGCCGCTTTAAAGAGCGTTATCAGGTGGATTTAACCGAAAGAGAAATCACAGATGTTTACGGCTCCCAGGAAGGAATTACCCACATTGGGCTGGTTCTCTGCAATCCGAAAGATGTGGTGCTGGTGCCCGACCCGGGCTATCCCATCTTTTCCATCGGCCCCTCCCTTGCCATGGCAGAGGTTCATACCTACGAACTGAGACCGGAAAATAACTATCTTCCTGATCTGAAGGGAATTGATGAGGAGCTTCTTAAGAGAACCAGATTTATGATGGTATCTTATCCCTTAAATCCCATCTGCCGTATTGTGCCGGACAGCTTTTATGAGGAGCTGATTCCCTGGGCACAGGAGAGGAATATCATCATCGTTCACGACAATGCTTATTCCGATATTATTTTTGACGGACATAAAGGAAAATCCATTTTGCAGTTTCCGGGCGCTAAGGAGAACTGTGTGGAATTTTATTCCCTTTCCAAGAGCTTTGATTATACCGGAGCCAGAGTGGGATTTCTGGTGGGAAATGAAGTTCTGGTGCAGAGCTTTAAAAAACTTCGTTCCCAGATCGACTACGGCACATTCCTTCCGGTACAGTACGGTGCAATTGCCGCCCTTACGGGCCCGGATGAGGGAGTAAGAGAGCGTTGCGCTCTTTATCAGAAGAGACGGGATGCTCTCTGCGGAGGTTTTCGTGAAATCGGATGGAATATTCCTGACAGTGAGGGAACCATGTTCGCCTGGGGCAAAATTCCCGACGGCTATGAGGATGACGTGGCCTTTGTCATGGAACTTCTGGAAAAATCCGGAGTTTTATGCACACCGGGGAGCAGCTTCGGGAAACTTGGAAGAGGTTATGTCCGTTTTGCCCTCACTCTTCCGGTGGAAGAAATCCGGGAAGCCATAGCGGCGGTAAAGAAATCCGGGATGATACCCTGACCCCGCTGCTTTTCACTTTGCGTTCAGGAACAGAGATTTGGAAAAATGGATGAACAGCGGCTAATGGATATTCGGGGAAAAATTTGTTGAGTTTTCCAAGTTGACAGACAGGGAAAGGTTCTTTATACTGGTTAGTGACGCTATATATAGGTGTGAATATATATTCACATACCAGATTTTGTTGTTATAAAGGCAGATAGCCTGTCGGCATGAGGACAGCACGCTCCGTGAACTGTTCTTATGTCAGGCAAGCACCCGCCTGGGAGAGAAGGATATATAAGGTATAGAAAGATTGGAGGATGTTACATGGAAAATCAGCTGGAAAATAATGTTATGGTTTACAGCGCTCTGTTCCGGCCCAAGAGGGATGTAAAGGTCATCAAAAAGGACGGCAGCCTGGAGGACTTTAATGTACAGAAGGTGATTGACGCGGTGGGGAAGAGCGCCTATAGGGCACTTACCAAATTTACCGACGAGGAAAAGGAGCATATCTGCCAGTTTGTTGTGGACAAGGTGGATGAGATGGAACAGGATAAGATTCCCATTCCCATCATGCACAATATTGTGGAAAGCGCCCTGGAGGGCGTTAAACCCATTGTGGCCAAGAGCTATCGGGACTACCGCAACTATAAGCAGGATTTTGTGCGTATGATGGATGATGTGTACAAAAAGAGCCAGTCCATCATGTATGTGGGGGATAAAGAGAATGCCAACACGGACAGCGCCCTGGTTTCCACCAAGAGGAGCCTGATCTTTAATCAGTTCAATAAGGAGCTGTATCAGAAATTCTTCATGACCGTGGAGGAGATTCAGGCCTGCAGGGACGGCTATATTTATGTCCATGACATGTCCGCAAGGCGGGATACCATGAACTGCTGTCTGTTCGATGTTGCGAATGTGCTCACCGGCGGCTTTGAGATGGGAAATATCTGGTATAATGAGCCGAAGACGCTGGATGTGGCCTTTGACGTAATCGGAGATATTGTTTTGAGCGCCGCCAGCCAGCAGTACGGCGGATTTACCGTGCCGGAGGTGGACAAGATTCTGGAACCCTATGCGGAGAAGACCTGGAACAGAAGTATTAAGAGATATCTTAATCTGGGCATTGAGCAGGAAAAAGCGGAAGCGGAAGCCCTGGCAGATGTGAAGAGGGAGTTTGAGCAGGGTTTCCAGGGCTGGGAATATAAGTTTAATACGGTGGCGTCCAGCCGCGGGGATTATCCCTTTATCACCGTGACAGCAGGGCTGGGAACCGGACGCTTCGCCAGGCTTGCAACCATTTCTCTTCTGGATGTGCGCAGGAATGGCCAGGGAAAGGCGGAATGCAAAAAACCGGTGCTTTTCCCGAAGATCGTCTTTTTATACGATGAAAATCTCCACGGCTCCGGAGGGGAGCTGGAGGATGTGTTTGAGGCGGGGGTGAGGTGTTCCGCAAAGACCATGTATCCGGACTGGCTTTCTCTGACCGGAAAGGGCTACATTGCCAGCATGTACAAGCAGTACGGCAAGGTGATCTCCCCCATGGGGTGCCGGGCTTTCCTTTCTCCCTGGTATGTAAGGGGCGGCATGCATCCGGCAGACGATCAGGATGAGCCTGTGTTTGTGGGACGCTTTAATATCGGAGCGGTATCTCTCCACCTGCCCATGATCCTTGCAAAGGCAAGACAGGAGAGCCGCGATTTTTATGAGGTGCTGGATTATTACCTGAATCTGATCCGTCAGCTTCACATCAGAACTTATGCTTACCTTGGGGAAATGCGTGCTTCCACCAATCCTCTGGCCTATTGTGAAGGCGGCTTTCTGGGAGGAAATTTAAAGCTCTCCGACAAGATCAAGCCCATCTTAAAGAGCGCCACTGCCAGCTTTGGGATTACGGCTTTTAACGAGCTGCAGGAGCTCTATAACGGCAAGTCCTTAGTGGAGGATGGGGAGTTTGCCCTTGAGGTGCTGGAGCATATCAACCAGAAGGTGAACGAATTTAAGGAGGAGGACGGCAATCTCTACGCTATTTACGGAACGCCCGCAGAGAGCCTTTGCGGTCTGCAGGTGAAGCAGTTTCGGGCAAAGTACGGTATTGTGGAAGGGGTTTCCGACAGGGAATACGTCTCCAACAGCTTTCACTGTCACGTGACCGAGGATATCACGCCCATTGAAAAACAGGATCTGGAATACCGTTTCTGGGAATTATCCAACGGCGGAAAGATACAGTATGTAAAATATCCGATCGACTATAATATGGACGCCATCAAGACTCTGATCCGCAGGGCCATGGAAATGGGATTTTATGAGGGCGTCAATTTATCTCTCGCTTACTGTGACGACTGCGGACACCAGGAGCTGGAAATGGATGTCTGTCCCGTATGCGGAAGCAAAAATCTGACCAAGATCGAGCGCATGAACGGTTATCTCTCTTACTCGAGAGTTCATGGAGATACCCGGCTCAACGAGGCCAAAATGGCGGAAATAGCAGAAAGGAAGAGCATGTAGGTAAATGAGATATCACAATATAACGAAGGACGATATGTTAAACGGTGACGGTCTTCGGGTGGTTTTGTGGGTTGCCGGATGCTCTCACTGCTGTAAGGACTGTCAGAATCCCGTTACCTGGGATCCGGCAGGAGGACTTCCCTTTGATGCCGCCGCCAGGCAGGAAGTATTTGAACAGCTGGATAAGCCTTATATTTCCGGCATTACCTTTTCGGGCGGCGATCCTTTGCATTCCGCTAACCGCGCGGATGTGCGGGAGCTGATGAAGGAAATCAAAGAAAAATATCCGGATAAGACCATATGGCTTTACACCGGAGATTTGTGGGAAAATATCCGGCATTTAACCCTGATGCAATATGTAGATGTTCTGGTGGACGGAGAGTTCCAGAGAGAAAAAATGGATAAAAAGCTTCTCTGGAAGGGGAGCAGCAACCAGAGAGTGATCGACGTACCGGCCAGCCTTGCCGGAGAGAAAGACGCTCCCCCGGTACTGCACTGCAGGGACTATGAAAGGTAACAATACTTATATGGAAACAATAAAAATCAAATATTTTACGGATAAAATTGAAAAGCTCGCCTATATCGACGGAAAATCCGACTGGATCGACCTTCGGGCGGCGGAGGATGTGGATTTAAAAAAGGGAGAATTTAAACTGATTCCCCTGGGAGTGGGCATGGAGCTGCCGAAGGGATATGAAGCTCACGTGGTGCCAAGAAGCTCCACCTTTAAAAATTTCGGCATCATCCAGCCCAACCATCAGGGTGTGATCGACGGCTCCTACTGCGGGGACGGCGATCAGTGGTTTATGCCTGCCTACGCCCTGCGGGACACCCATATTTCCTGTAACGACAGGATCTGCCAGTTCCGTATCATGGAAAACCAGCCCAAAATCTGCTTCGAAGAGGTTTCCGCCTTAAATGGAACTGACAGAGGCGGGTTCGGGAGTACCGGAAAGCAATAGCGCGTCCGGATGCTCCTGCGAAATTATTCTCTTGAACCGGGCAGCCGGTAGCGGAAAAGGCGCTTGGAGAGCTGCTTTAAGTTGAAGGGAAGGAGAGGGTAGATATAGCTCTTTCCGGATACGGTGCGGTTCGTGACGATTGCAAGGATCATCAGTATCACAGCGGCGATATAGCCCCATATGCCGAACAGGGCAGTGAGGATCAGGTTTATGATTCGCATAAACTTGATGGCATAGCTGAGCTCATAGCTGGCCTGGGTATAATTGGCAATGGCCACAAACGCCATATAAAGCATGACCTCGCTGTTGAACCACCCGCTGTTTACCGAAAATTCCCCCAGCACCAGCGCGGCCATCACGCTTAAAGGCGTACTCAGCATATTGGGGGTATTCACCGCCGCAAGGCGAAGCCCGTCGATGGCCAGCTCCAGAATCAGGAACTGCCAAATCAGCGGAATATTGGTGACGTCCTTGACCTTGATAAACTCAAAGCCCGTCGGAATCCACTCCGGCCTTTGCATGAGAAGCAAAAAGGTGGGCGTCATAATATATGTGATGATTGCAATGAGGAATCTGGAAAGGCGCAGGTAGGTGCCGGTAATGGGCGGAAAATAATAATCGTCCGCCTCCTCCACGATATCAAAGATGGAGGTCGGGGTAATCATTGCCGAAGGAGAATTATCAACCAGAATGACGATATCTCCCTCCAGAATCTGGGCGGAGGCGGTGTCCGGCCTTTCCGTGAATTTGAATTTCGGGAAAGGATTGTACCATTTCTTTTTATAAAGGCATTCCGCCAGGCTTTCCTGATTCATGGTAAGGGCGTCCACCTGGATTTCGTTAATTCTGGTTTTTATTTTCTCCAGAAAGGCATGGTCCACCCTGTCGTCCATGTAGCACAGCACAATGTCGGTCTGGGAGCTGTTGCCGGCATGAAGCATCTCCATACAGAGCTGTTCGCTTCTGATTCTTCTTCTTATCAGAGCCGTATTAAAAACGATGGTTTCCACAAAGCCGTCCTTGGAGCCCCGAAGCACCTTATCCTTTTCGGGTTCTTCCACCCCGCGGGAGGGATAGGTTCTGGAGTCAATCAGAAGGCACTTGTCATACCCGTCGATAAACAGCGCAAATACGCCGGACATGATGAAATAAGTGATTTGCGACCACTCATCCTGCAAATCAACCTCCACATAGGGAAGATTGGACTTTGACATTTCGTGGGCCGTAGCGGGCATTTCATCTTCCTTGAGGTCAAGAAAATACTGAAGCATTTTCTGCATCATCTCATCCTTGCAGAAGCCGTCGATAAAATACATACACGCTTCCCGCCCGCCGATTCTTATCACCCGGTACACAACGTCAAAATTGGTATCCACCGACAGAAATTTATTCAGGTAATTCATATTTTCCGAAAGGGAGGTGCTCATCTTTTTCTTATCTGTGCTTGCATTATTCATAAAAAACTCCTTCCGCTCACATAATACATTTTGTGTTCATTATGCGGCAAAAGGAGTTATTTTATACAGATAAATCTACATCATTGCTTTCCGGTGCTTCCGAAACCGCCTCTGTCGGCTCCAGAAAGGGAGGATACCTCCTTAAAAAGGATTTTGGGCTGGTTCTCCACGATTCTGAACTGACAGATTCTGTCGTTTAAGGCTATCTTCGTATCCCTCACGGCGTAGACCGGCATAAACCACTGGTCGTTGTCCCCGCAGTAGGAGCCGTCCACCACTCCCTGATGATTGGTCTGGATAATGCCGAAATTTTTGAAAGTGGAGCTTCTCGGCACGATATGCGCTTCATAGCCCGCCGGCAGCTTCATGGCCACCCCCAGAGGAATCAGGCGGAATTCTCCCTGTTTAAGGCTCACGTCCTCCGCCGCCCGAAGGTCAATCCAGTCGGATTTTCCGTCTATATAGGTCAGTTTTTCAATTTTATCCGTAAAATATTTTATCTCGATGGTTTCTGTCATCATACTCTCCTGTTCTCTATGCGTAATCGCCGCAATGGAGCACCGGCTGGAAGATATTTGTCTGTTTCAGAGTTTTCTGTACGTCGATTACCCTCTGGTTACTGCTGCCCTTCCAGAGAAGCCGGGTGTCCTTTTTGTCCGCCTGGAACTCTCCGTCAACCAGAACGTCAACATACTGCATCATAATATCGTCGCAGACATTTTCCCACACATCCCCTGTGTACAGCCAGACGGTTTTATTCGGGTATTTCTCCTTAATCTCCTTCATAAACCTCCGCACATCGGGCCGGTTCGCCGAATGAAGCGGGTCGCCCCCGGAAAAGGTGATACCGGAAATATAAGGCTTGTCAAGCTGTTCAAAAATCTCCTGCCGCGCGCTTTCGTCAAAGAAAAGCCCTCCCGCCGGGTCCCATGTAATGGGATTATGGCAGGATTTACAGCAATGGGAGCATCCGGAAACCCAAAGTACTACCCGAAGGCCGTCGCCGTTTAACATATCGTCCTTTGTGATATTGTGATATCTCATATTTTCACTTCCTACATGCTCTTTCTTTCCGCTATTTCCGCCATTTTGGCCTCGTTTAATCTGGTATCGCCATGGACTCTGGAATAGGAAAGATAACCGTTCATGCGCTCAATCTTTGTGAGATTGGTGCTTCCGCACACGGGGCACACATCCATTTCCAGCTCCTGATGGCCGCAGTCATCGCAATATGCCAGCGATAAATTGACGCCCTCATAAAAGCCCATATCCATGGCTCTGCGGATTAAGGTCTTGATTGCTTCTTTATTATAATCAATGGGATATTTCACATACTGTATCTTCCCGCCGTTGGAAAGCTCCCAGAAACGGTATTCCAAATCCTGCTTTTCAATAGGCGTAATATCCTCGGATACATGACAGTGAAAGCTGTTGGACACATATTCCCTGTCGGAAACGCCTTCCACAATGCCGTATTTGGCGCGGAACTGCTTTACCTGAAGCCCGCACAGGCTCTCGGCAGGGGTTCCGTAAATGGCGTACAGGTTCCCGTCCTCCTCCTTGAATTCCGTATTTTTCTGGTTGATATGCTCAAGCACCTCAAGGGCAATCTTTCCGTCCTCCACAAGGGACTTGCCGTTATAAAGCTCCTGGAGCTCATTGAAAGCCGTGATGCCGAAGCTGGCCGTTGCCGTCTTTAAAATGGGCTTGATTTTGTCGGAAAGCTTTAAATATCCTCCAAGGAAACCGCCCTCGCAGTAAGCCAGGGGATTGGTGGACGCCCGCATTTCTCCCAGATAAGCATAGGTTCTGATATGAAGCTGACGGATTAAATTCAGATAATAATCTAAAACCTCATAAAAATCCCGGCTTTCCTGTCTTGCCTTTGCCAGAATCATGGGCAGATGCAGGGACACCGCCCCGATATTGAACCGTCC
>ERZ808046.222-NODE-222-length-70022-cov-8.342869_pt1 | contig 70022 bp, 65 predicted proteins | sample MGYA00380196_ERZ808046 | MGnify/ENA primary metagenome ERZ808046 (study PRJEB31490, sample SAMN06133421) | mouse gut metagenome | isolation source: Z6_2 | host: mice | place: China: Chengdu | collected 2015-05 ... | reverse complement strand
CCATCGGCTGCACCCTTCCCACTGCCGGGCGGGTCAGGGACTTTCACCCTTTAGAACGTGCGCCCGCCGGGCGCACTAAAAAAGCTCTGACCATTCCGGCCAGAGCTTTTATATCTCATATTCAATTTTTAGTTTGCCGCCTTTACGGAAGTGATGTGAGGATTAACGCCCTCATACCAGTAAAGGAAGCCTTCCATATCAATCTTATCGCCGATGTTTAACTCTTTTACGGCCTTGTACACATCCGATTCGCTGTCGCAGAGATAGGACTCAACCGTAAATGTATAGGTTTCGCCGTCAAGAGATACATTGAAGTACAGGTCATCACCTTCCTGGCCTGAACCATCCCAGCTGTACAGATATGCCACGTCGTTTCCGGCATCATCCTGACCCGCTGCCTCTACGGTCATTCCCTTGAAGCTTACAAACTGGTTCTGACTGTCAATCAGCTCATCTTTGCCAAGGCTTGCGGTAACATCCACAGGCTCTGCCACATAATTGCCATCCAGAATTTCAAAGGTAGCGTCCGTAATCTCAACTTCACCGGACCACTCTGACTTAAAGCCGGTTACCTTGATCTTGGTTCCGGGAGTCAGCTTCTCATAATCCTCTTCGCTGCATGCCGCATTGTATACGAAGTAAGCTCCATCCTTATCCTGGGTATAAAGGGTAGCCTTATCCTCCCACCAGGACTGCTTGGCCTGTACATAGGTCTCAACTACAACCTCTGTGTCAAGGTCTGCCGCCACATACTCCTCATAGGTCATAACGCCCTCAGACTTTGCGTCTGCGGCATCCTCAGCCGCAGCCTCTTCCGGCTCTGCCTCTGCGGCATCCTCTGTCTCAGGCTCTGCTTCCTGCACATCTGCAGCATCTTCTGTCTCTGCATTCGCATCCTCGCCGGCGGTATCCTCAGCGCCGGTCTCTGTCTGAGCAGCATTGTCTGCTGTACTCCCATTATCGGAGCCGCAGGCCGCACATGCAAATACAAGTGCGAAAACCAAAAGTAACGATGTAAATTTTTTCATTTTTTCCTCCTCTTTTACCCTCTGTGGGTATCGTGCAAACTTTTACTGTAAAGTAGCCTTACACTGCAAACAACGCTTTCCCCCGCGCTGTTCGACATAAATTATACACGATATTTCCAATAAATCAATAGAATTATTACTGTTTTGCTCTCTTTTTTATGGCGGTAACTCCCACATACAGAAAAATCAATCCCCAGGCTGCTGCCAGAGATGTCAGTAATATTACTGCGGTTTTTGGCAGTTCTCCCAGATCTGTCCTGCCGGAAGTCATACTGTTTTGACGGCTGATCTGATCAAGACGGTACAGGGAGGTCATATCACTGTAAAGCTTCTCCATATATGTCTCATCCACCTGCTGGCCTCTTCTCACAGATTTCACCGTATTTTCAATCATCTGCCCGGCGGCATCCCGAAGAGACACCGAGCCGTTGAATACCGGAGTGACGAAGGTGTTATCCACATTGTCAAGCAGCAACCTGGCAGCCTTGATTTTCACATCATAATGCAGAGCATTGTCCTTTCCGCCTTCCGCCAGATAAGTCTTATATTCTTCCGATTCCTGCGCTTTGGCAGTCACTGGTACATATCCTTCCGTCTCCGAATAGGCGATCTGAACCTCATTGGTGAGCAAATACTGGGCAAAAAGCCAGGAAGCTAAGACCTCCTGGGAATCCTCCTTATTAAAAATACAGACAGAAGGCCCCTGGGAAATCATCTTTGGATGCTCTGTATCAAACTGCGGAATCGGCATAACCGCCGTCTCAAACTCCACAATCTTATCCTCACTGATATCGCAAAGAGGGGCATCCGTTCCCATCCAGGTTGCCCCTGCGGTAGAGTCAATGGCAAAAATACACTGCCCGGCATTGAGAAAATTGGCCGGATAACTGGATATCTTAAAGGTAGAGAAAGCTCCACTCCCGGCATGCTCTGCAATGGTATAGAGCAACTCCTTTGTAGTATCATTAAAAATCTGCAGCTCTCCGTTTTCAGTGGAATATCCCGCGTCCCTTTGTCTGAGCATCTGTATCATCATATTATCAGTAGATTTATATATGAAGGGAATCATCACCTTCTGTCCATTTACCAGGAAGTTTTCATCATCGCCCTTCGCCATTGCCGCCTCCGAAACCTCCCAGATAAAGTCCCAGGTCAATTTTTCCGGCAGCGTGTAGCCCAAATCCTCCACATAGGTTTTGTTGATATAGCAGGCTTCAGTGGAACGCATATAAGGTATTGCATAATAATGGCCGCCAAAGGAACATTCCTCCAAAAACTGGGGAATGATCTCTTCCCTGGCAGGTGAGTCAAACCTGACCTGACTTCCTTTCAGACCATATCTTTCATCCACAAACAACTCTTCCAAAGGAACCACAAGATTATCTCCCGTCAAATAGGTAGCAATATGATCGGGGTAGGTGATGCACACGTTGGGTGTGGTATTGGTTGCAATATTCGTGATCACATCATTGTAAATCTTTCCGTAGTCCGTATACAGCCGCAAATTCACTGTTATATTGGGATACAGCTCCTCAAAATCCGCAATGGCCTTCTCATAAATCGCCGTCTGGGTTTTGTTCGTATCATTCTTTGCCCAGAAGGTAATCTCATACTGTCCGGCAGAATCAAACTCCTCCGGAACGGCAAAGGCGCTCATCCCTTCCTTGCCATGGCAGCCTGTAAGGCCAAGCAGGCACCCTGCCGCAAGGGCAGAAAACAAAGCTGCTTTCCTTACTTTTTCCCCAAAATGCAGAATCTTTATCATCCCTTGGTCCCCCCTCTTGACACACCGGCCATAACTTTATTGCGGAAGATCAGAAACAGCACAATCAATGGAACGGAAATCACCACCACCGCTGCCATCATTGCCGGGATGTTTTCACGTCCAAAGCCATTTTCCCTGATCTCCTGAATCCCGTTGGAAACAAGGAAATAATTTTCATCATCGGTAATCAGTCTGGGCCATACATAAGAATTCCAGCACTCGATCACCTTCAAAATCGTAATGGTGATAAGCGTGGGCTTTGATATGGGAATCATCACTTTAAGCAGATATTTCAGGTCGGATGTGCCGTCCACCTTGGCCGCGTAGTACAGGCTGTCCGGTATCTGCTCAAAATTCTCCTTCAGCAGATAAATATAAAAGACAGAAGTGACCGAGGGCAGAATCAATCCCGGAAAAGTGTTGCGCATATCCAGATTTGTGACCGTCACAAAATTGGTGATGATCACAAGCTCATTTGGTATCATCATCAGGGAAAGGAAAATCACAAAAACCAGATTTTTCCCTCTAAAGTCAAGCCTTGCAAAGGCAAAGGCCGCAAGAGTGATCACCACCAGCATGATCGCTGTGGTTGCCAGGGTAAAAATCGTAGTGTTAATAAGATATTTCCCAAGCGGCACTGCGGTAAACGCCTCCGCATAATTCTGCAATGTAGGTGATAAGGTAAAAAAACGGGGAATATTTTCCGAATTGTAAGCTCCATAACTCTTTACGGAAGTAAGGAGCATCCAATAAAAGGGGAACAACACGATTAGCGCCCACAAAACCAACAGTATATATGTGATCGTACTGACTGCCTTTTTCCGTACTCTGGCGCTTTTTTCAATTTTTATATAATCAATCCTGTTATCCATATCCGCTCTCCTAATAATTGACCTTCTTTTTGCTCACAAGCAGATTAATGCATGTGATGGTAAGCACTATGGCAAAAAGGATGATCGCCGCCGCCGATGCGTAAGAGGGATAACCGCCACTGTCACCGTAAAGCATATCGTAAACATATCCCACAATCGTATTCATTCCCGCCGCATTCAGATCCGTGCCGAACAGGGCCACCACATCGCTGTAGGCCTTAAAGGCTCCGATAAACCCTGTGATAATCAGATAAAAGATCATGGGTGAGATCATGGGAAGGGTGATCCGCATAAAGGTCCTGAGCTTCGAGGTTCCGTCCACTCTGGCGGCATTATAATACATGGGATTTACCGAAGCCAGCGCACTGGTCAGGATCAGAATCTTAAAGGGCATAACCACCCATATGGTATAGAAGCAAAGAACAAACATCCTGGCCCAGTAAGGACCCTCGATAAAGTCAACGGCCGTCCCGCCAAACCAGGTAATTATAAGATTAATCAGGCCGTCCGAATAGGCTGTCTTCTTGAACAAAATCATAAATACCAGCCCTACCGCCAGCGTATTGGTCACATAGGGCAGAAAATAAATGGTCTGAAACAGATTTCTGAGCGGTTTTATGGAATTTAACCCTACGGAAATAAGCAGTGCAATCCCCGTGGAGAGGGGCACCGTGATCACCACCAGCAAAAAGGTGTTTTTGACCGCCTGCAAAAAATAGGGATCGTGCAGCACATAGGAATAATTATAAAGCCCCACCCCAAAACTGGTCTGTGATGCAGAATTATATCCCTCCTCAAAAGAATAGACAAAAACATCAATCAGGGGATACACCATAAATACACCCAGAAAAAGAATTGCCGGCAAAAGATACAGCCAGCCTTTCAGGCCGCTGTCTCTCAGTTTATTTTTCATGCTCTCCGCTCCCCTCCGCCTCAAGCCGCTCCTCTGTTACCTTATGAAAAAGAAATACCTTGTGAGGCTTAAGCGCAAATCTGACGGTTTCATCCTCTGTATCTACAGTATTCTCCGTTCCGATGATCGCACGGACTGTTGGATTTAAGGAGGCAGAATGGGTGGAAACCACACTGATATCGCGCCCCATCACTTCTACACCGTTAAGTCCACAGCACAAAGGCCCGTTTTCCTGTAAAAGAAAGCCTTCCGGTCTTATACCCACATAAACCTGCTGGCTGCTGATGCCCCTCACCTCCAGCACCGCGTCTTTTCCTATGTATAATCTGCCGTCTCTGACCTCTCCTTCAAAAACATTGATGGGAGGCGTCCCGAGAAATCTGGCCACAAATAAATTGACGGGGCTGTCATAAACCTCCTGGGGTTTCCCGATCTGCTGAACCACTCCATCTTTCATGACCACAATTCTGTCGGAAATACTCATTGCCTCCTCCTGATCGTGGGTTACAAAAATTGTGGTAATCCCCGTCTCTCTTTGAATCCTTCTGATCTCCTCCCTGGTCTGCAGCCTTAATCTGGCATCCAGGTTGGAAAGCGGTTCATCAAGTAAAAGCACCCGGGGCATTTTCACCAGCGCACGGGCAATCGCCACCCGCTGCTGCTGCCCGCCCGAGAGCTCGCCCGGCTTTCGGTCCATCAATTCATCTATCTGCACAAGCCTTGCCGCTTCATCTGCTTTCTCAAGCATGGCGGCTTTGGACAGCTTATCTTTTCCCTTTAAATTCTGGAGCGGGAACAGAATATTCTGCCTTACCGTAAGATGCGGATAAAGCGCATAGTTCTGGAAAACCAGCCCTATTCCCCTGTTTTCCGGCGGCAGCTCGGTCACATCATCCTCCCCGAAAAATATCCGGCCGCTGGTAGGTTTGAGAAGTCCGCTGATCAGATTAAGGGTCGTGCTTTTCCCGCAGCCGGATGGCCCAAGCAGTCCAATCAGTTTTCCATCCGGGATTTCAAATGTAAAATCATTGACAGCAATCACATCTTCCCGATTTTTCCGTCCCCTTGCAGGGAATTTCTTTGTGAGATTTTGTAAGGTAACTTCCATGTCTGCACCCCCGCTTTCCAAATCTTTACACATTATACTTTAAATACTATCGGTTGTCCAGACATGGCATCCTCTGTCTATGCAAACATCTTTTTGATTTCCTCATAATTCTGCGCCGTCATCAGCGCGGTTTCATCCGTATCCTTAAATTTTACCACATAAGTCCACCGGCCGTAGGGCTCAATCCTCACAATCTGTGAAATATTGATAATGTAGGATTTGTGGCAACGCATAAATTCTCCGGTGTTTAACTTTTCCTCAATATCGGAAAGGGAGATGGAGGTTCTGTATCTCTCCCCTGCGGTGACAATGCTGGTATAGCCCTCCAGCCTTTCGACCAGAATAATATCCTCCATATTCAGCAGGCATGCCTGCTCCTTTCCTTTGATAAAAAGCTTGTTTTTATAATGCTCCGGCTTCACCACCTTATCAGGCAGAGTCTCCTTTGCCAAAACGCTTTCTGTCATGCTGCTTCTGATACGATCCAGGGTTTTTACCACCCGCTCCATATTAAAGGGTTTCACCAGATAGTCAAAGGCATAGATTTCAAAGGCATTCGCCATATATTCACTGTGGGCTGTGGCAAAGATGACCTTCAGCTTCGGATTCAGCTCCGTAAGCACCCGGGCACATTCCAGCCCGCTCTCACCGTTTAAATCAATATCCATAAAGACCACATCCGGTTTGTATCTGGCAAAATCCACCACCGCCCCGGAAAAATCTCCGCTCTCCGACACTACCTGATAATCCGGCTGCTTTTCCACCATTTTGTGGAGCAGCTTTCGGATTTCCGGCTCATCATCAATCAGCATTACTTTAATCATACTTTCCCCCTGCATATCGCTGCCACTTCCTGCGATACTGCATCAATCATCATTTTTTGCTCTCCGCATAGGCGTCGGCGCCTGTACCGATACTCTTTTTCATTTCCGTATCCGCCAGCACATTCTGAAGCTTATAGTAATCAACCACTCCAATATGGCCTTCTCTGAGCGCCTGTGCCATGGCTTTGGGTATCTCGGCCTCCGCCTGAACCACTGCGGCCCGCATTTCCTGTTCCAGGGCTACCGCCATGGCACGGCGTTCCTCCGCCCTGGCCTGGGCAATCTTGTTGTCCGCTTCTGCCTGGAGGCTTTGAAGGTTGGCTCCCACATTCCTTCCGATATCAATATCTGCAATATCAATGGAGATAATCTCATAGGCTGTTCCGGAATCCAGCCCCTTTTCCAGAATCAGTTTGGAAATTTCATCAGGATTCTCCAAAACCTCATCATGGCTTTTGGATGAGCCTACCGTAGTCACGATCCCTTCCCCGATTCTGGCAAGCACTGTCGCCTCGCCGGCGCCTCCGATCAGCCTTTCTATATTTGTCCTGACCGTAACCCTTGCCTTTACCAAAAGCTCGATACCATCCTTGGCCACAGCGGAGATAAGCGGGGTCTCAACCACCTTGGGAGTTACGCTCATTTTCACTGCCTCAAATACATTGCGGCCTGCAAGGTCAATGGCCGATGCCTTTTCAAAAGACAGATCCATGCCGGCCCTCTGGGCTGCAATCAGAGCGTTGACCACTCTGTCCACGTCACCGCCCGCCAGATAATGAGCCTCCAGCTGATTTACCTTTACCTCCAGTCCTGCTTTGGTTGCCTTTATCAGCGGGAATACGATCTTGGCAGGGGCAACTCTCCGAAGCCGCATTCCCACCAGATTAAAAATCCCTACCTTTACATTGGCTGCCACCGCCGAAATCCAGAGTCCCACCGGCACGACTACAAAAAACAATACCACCAAAAGCCCTACTATACATAATAAAACAATTTGTCCTACCATACTCTCCCTCATTTCTGCACAGCTTTTTCTTTTCCGTTTGTGAATGCCGTGCGGACACAAACTCTTCTCTCCTATTTTTCCCTTACCATAAGCCGGTTCTCATTGATCCTGCTGATCACAATGGGACTTCCCTTTTTAATATATGGCCCCTCCGAAAAAATATCCAGTTCAATCCCCTCGAAGTCTCCCTTTCCGGCCGGCTTTAAGTCTGTTGCTGCCCTTCCTTCCTTCTGCAGCAGGTAATCCAGATCTGAGGAATTAATCGGAGCCCCGGCCTTTAAATCCTCGTCCAGAACAATGGGCGATCTGAATTTTTTCTGGGACAAAAAGCCCATAATGATCGTCATCAGAATTCCCAATATTACAATGACCACCACTGTAATAAAAATTCCTTCCTCGATGGTATCCGCTGTCAGAAAAATCCCTGCTACCAGGCAGATAATACCCGATATACCAGGCGCTCCAAATCCCGGAACTACCATTTCAATCCCTACCAGTACAAATCCGGCTATCAAAAGTATGATACCGATAACCATTACCGTATTCAACTACGCTTTCACCTCCTTTGCAAACCTGACGGTAAACACCGTTTCCTTCTCGTCAGAATCCAATTGGATCGTGCCTCTGTTTTCCTTTAATATACCGGACACGATATACAGCCCCATTCCATGGCCTTCTTCTTTTTTTGTGGTAAAGCCCTGTCTGAATATGACGCCTCTTTTCTCTTCCGGAATGACGGGCCCGTTGTTTGAGACTGCAAACAGATAAAAATCCCTGTCTTCGCTGATATCCAGCGACATTTTTCTCTCACCTTCTTTTTCCTGCAGCGCAGTGATTGCATTGTCAATGAGATTGGAGAGAACCTTGCATAGTTCCCAGGGTTCCACCCTCAGATTTTTCAGGTCAGATTTCACTTCCACGTAAAAATCAATCCCGTTCGCTTCCGCCGTACCCATCTTCGCCATCAGCAGAGCATTCACCGCCGGTATGGAGGTTCTGATTGCCTTTCCCACCTTCATCATATCCTTATAAATGGGTTCCAGATAATCATGAAGCTCTTCATATTCCTCCAGTTCCATCATTCCATAGACAATCTGAAGATGATTCAGATAATCATGTCTTTGCCCCCGAAGCTCTCCGTTTAGTTCCTGCACCCGGTAAAAGCTTTCCGCCAGCGCCTCATACTGCCTTTTCAGCTTTTCATGAATGAGCAGCAGCCAGATCATGCACAGCATCAGCACCACCACTACCAAAAGGCTGAAAATCAGGCTTATATTCATCGGCATCCCTTCTTTCTTTTACAGTGGCGGCAAAGTATTTTGCCCTTCGCCATATGTTCTGTGCCCTCTGTGTACTTTCATTATATATAAATTTCTTTCGTTGGAAACAGAAACTCTTCCAAATATACATTTTCCTTTCCCAAATGACAAAAAGCATACATTTTCCGTATTGACAGCCTTCCTTTATTTTTCTACAATAGGCATTGCTACCCTCATGCAGGGTTTGCAGAAAGGCAGTGATATTATGTGGAAAAAGTTTAAAGAGAAATTTATAGGAGATCGGGAATTTTATCGCTATGTCATTTTCCTCGCGCTTCCCATGATCATCCAAAATGCCATCACCAGCTTCGTAAGTTTTCTGGACAATATTATGGTGGGACAGATCGGTACGGAACAAATGTCCGGAGTCGCCATCGTCAACCAGTTGATGTTTGTCTTTAATATCTGTATTTTCGGCGGCGTTTCAGGCGCCGGTATTTTTGGTACGCAGTTTTTTGGAAAAGGGGATTATGAAGGTCAGAAATATGCCTTCCGTTTTAAGATGTATGCCAGCGCTTTGATTACCGGCATCGCCCTTGTGCTGTTTGGATTTCTGGGCACAGAACTCATTTCCCTCTATTTGAATGACAGCGGCAGTACAGGGGATATTACCCTTGCCCTGAAGTACGGCAAGGAGTATCTCGCCATCATGACCATCGGCCTGATTCCCTTTGCCCTTGGCCAGTCCTATATCAGTACCATCCGCGAGTGCGGGCAGACCTTTGTTCCCATGCTGGCAGGTGTGGCGGCAGTGCTCATCAATCTGGTACTGGATTACATACTGATTTTTGGCACCCCGTTCACTCCCGCCATGGGCGTTAAGGGCGCTGCTATCGCTACCGTAATTGCGCGTTTTGTGGAGTTTACCATTGTTGTTGTCTGGACTCATAGCCATAAAAAGCTGAATCCATACATTGTGGGCGCCTATGCAAGCCCCAAAATTCCCCGGCACATTCTGAAGGGAATCCTGATCAAGGGGTCTCCTTTAATGATCAATGAGATGCTCTGGGCTTCCGGCATGGCTGTCATCTCCCAGTGCTATGCGGTCCGCGGTCTGGAGGTAGTAGCCGCCCAGAATATTTCCTCCACCATCAGCAATCTGTTTAACATTGTCTACCTTCAGCTGGGCGGCTGTATCTCCATCGTGGTAGGGCAGCTTCTGGGAGCCGGAAAGAAGGAGGAGGCCAGAGACGCAGACAACAAGATGATTTTCTTCAGTGTTTTTTCCTGTGTCTGCATTTCTGTCCTTATGATCCTTGTGGGAAGATTTTTTCCTTCTATTTACAATACAGAGAAAAGCATCAAAGCACTGGCCAAATCCTTCATAGTAATTGCTGCACTTGCCATGCCGCTGTGCGCATTCTCCCATTGCGCCTACTTCACTCTGCGCTCCGGCGGCAAAACCATTGTCACCTTTCTGTTTGACAGTGTCTATACCTGGGTGCTCATCATTCCCTTTGCCTATGTTTTGACAAATCATACCTCTCTGTCCATTACTGCGGTGTTCTTTTTGGTGCAGTTTACAGAAATGATTAAAGTGGGGCTTGGATTCTTCATGGTAAAAAGCGGAGTTTGGATGCAGAATATCGTAGAAGATCACGAAAATTGACTTTTTTTCAGCTCCTTTTCCTGCCTGTTCCGTATTCGCAGCTCCTTAAAAAATTCCGTCAGCATCCTGGAGCATTCCTCTTCCATGATTCCCCGGGTTACCTTTACCTGATGATTAAATTCCGGCATTTCCAGAAGATTTAAAATGGAACCTCCGCATCCCGCTTTCGGATTCATGCTTCCCATCACCACCTCGTCAATTCTGGCCTGTACAATGGCTCCGGCGCACATCTGGCAGGGTTCCAGAGTAACATAAAGCGTGCAGCCCTCCAGCCTCCAGTCACCTACTTTTTTGCTGGCTTTTCTGATGGCTGTGATCTCGGCATGAGAGAGAGTATTCCTGTCTGTATTTCTGCGGTTATAGCCTCTTCCGATAATCCTTCCTTCATATACAATCACGCAGCCAATAGGTACTTCTCCCAGGGCATAGGCTTTCCTGGCTTCCCTGATGGCCTGCTTCATATATTTTTCCTGTTCTGTCATTTTTATATCCCGCCTCTTTCGTTGCATTACTGTTTCATCCGGACTGCTTTTTTCTCAGGTTGACAAACCGTCCCAAAAGCCATATACTACTTACAGGTATGCAAGCAGTGTTAAACATCGAGCTTTATTTTCAGGGAAGCTGTCATGGCTGCCCCGCATTGGCGGCGTTTGACGATTGGGTCTTGCGCAATGAGAATCCGCGAACCGTGTCAGGTTGGGAACAAAGCAGCACTAAACGGAATTTCTCATGTGCCGCAAGGGTGCCTGGTCCTAGCTAACGGTGCAGGTAACGCATGGCAGTTTCCCTGAGGGTAAAGCTTTTATTGTACCCCAAATACTGTTCTTTCCATATTGCTCTCAATCACCGTTATAATTCCACCCTGCGCATATAATATCCGAATTTTCCCACTTCCACAGGCCCGGCGCATTCAAATCCTTCAAATCCAAACATGACTGCCACCATTTTTTCCCGTTCAAAATAAGTTCCCGGTACGCCCAGGTAAAAACAGATCTCATTTCCTTTTCCAATCTCCTTATCAGGCCCAAGAATCAGATGCCTGTAATTATAATAACCGTGAAGAAGGAAGCTGTTATTGACCAGCCTTTGGCAGGGCGCCTGCAGGATGATAAAGTCCTTTGGCTCAATGGACAGATAAAGCCGCTCATCTCCAAAAGGATGTACCTTTTGGTAGGCATTCTGAAGCTGCTGCCATTTATTTCCAGCCGCAGGCAGCGACCTTATCTGAGCCTTATCCGAAAAATAACTTTCCGGTATGGGTTTTGTTTCCGCGCGTTTTTCCGGTATGCGTTTTTCCGGTATGCGTTTTTCTGCGGCGCATTCATTTGCCGCATGCAGGCCGTTTAACCCGGAAGTCTTCGCTTCCTCCTGCCAGTAACCGGATATCCACTGTTCTCTTCCCAGCCGAATCAAAATGCCGCACAGCTCGTCTTCTTCAATCTCCCGCTCTCCCAGACGGAGCTTCCCCCTGCAGACAGGAAGGCTTCTCTCTTCATTTACCGCCCCGTTTTTTATGGTTATACTTCCCCATTCCACTTCCTTATCACGCAGTGCCAGATACAGCATATATTTCCCATCAGAAGGGCCGTCAATACGTCTGGTATGTATGTCCAGTTTGCAGGCATCTCTTTCCCGGGATACCCTGACAAATCCGGCAGAGGACTTTTTGATGCCATCCCAGAAGAATGTTAGATAAACTATTTTCTTTTCATATAAAAACAACCTCATCCCTCCCAACAATTATGTATTATTGTATTCGGGGACAAGGCTGTTCATTCCATCAAAAACTTATAATACCTGTTTAAAAATCTGTGTTTTATTATTGGTTATCCAGATATCTCATATAGTTATAAACCATCATGGCAATTTTAAAGGTCAGCGCGTCATCGAAGGTACGCACATCAAGCCCTGTGGTCTTCTGGAGTTTTTCTACTCTGTACACCAGTGTATTCCGATGGATAAAAAGCTGCCTGGAGGTCTCTGACACGTTCAGGTTATTGTCAAAAAACTTATTGACTGTGGAAACAATCTCTTCATCGAAATCGCCCGGATCGTTGTCTCCAAAAATTTCGTCAATAAATATTTTACAGAGATTAGCCGGGAGCTGGTAAATCAATCGGCCGATTCCAAGACTTCCGTAAGAGTTTACTTTCTTTTCCACATAGAAAATCTTTCCTACATCCAGAGCCATCATTGCCTCCTTGTAGGACTTGGATACATCCTTCAGTTCCTGAACCACGGTGCCATAAGCCACCCTCACATTCATCATGGCCTCCGTGCTCATCATATCCACAATAGTCTGTGCGGTCTGCTCGATCTCTTCGGCTCCCTCATTGGGGGCAAGGGCCTTAATCAAAATCACACTGCTCTCGTCCACCGCGGTGATAAAATCCCCGGATTGGGAGGAAAACATCCCGCGCAGGAATTCTGCCGCTGTAGTATCCTTCTCTGTCTTTGTCTCCACAATAAACACCACTCTGGGTACCATAACCTCCACATGGAGTTTTTTTGCACGATTATATACATCTACCAGAAGGAGATTGTCCATAAGCAAATTCTGGAAAAAGTTATTGCGGTCAAAGCGCTCCTTGTAAGCGGTTATGAGCTGCTGCAGCTGGCTGACGGCTATCTTCCCGATCATATAAGCTTCATCATTGTTTCCTCTGGCCATCAGCACATAGATCAACTCATTCTCATCCATAATCTTCAGCAGATGATCTCTCCCTATCACCTGACTGTCTGCCGGTGATTCCGCAAAGCCAATGATAAGCTCTCTTGAAATATCGTTGTTGTCTAAAGTGGAAACTACCGGGCTTCCATCCAATCCAAATACTGCCAAATTCACCTTCGTTATATTTCGAAGTTCTTCAATACAGCTTGCTATTACCTGTGTAGAAATCATTTGTTCACACCCTTTCTGAATATGGAGATAGTATACCAGAATTTTTTATATTTTTGCAACTTATTACAGCTTTTTTATAATTATTTATATTTTTGAAAAAAAATTCTTTCATTTAAAAATAATTCCATAAAATTTCGCCGGATAAGAAAAGGGATGCCAACGGCACCCCTTTCACAAAGGAAAATCCTTTTTATTACTAATTGGTAATAACCTGCTCTGTTTCCTTATCAAATACGTGAATCTTCTCAACATCAAATGCAAATTTAACGGTATCGCCCGGTCTTGCACCTGTACGGGAATCAACTCTTGCTGTGATCGGGAACTCATCCAGATCAAAGTATAAGTAAACTTCTGCACCAAGTAATTCGTAAACCTTGATGGTGGACTCAAATACGCATTTAGCAGACTGAACAAATGCTTCTGAATCATATACATCCTCGGGACGGATACCAAAGGTAACCTTCTTTCCTGCATAGCCGCCGCTGATCAGCTTCTTGGACTTAGCTGCAGGGAGAGGAATGCTCTTGCCGGCAATCTTAAGGCTCGCTACATCGCCGCTTACTTCTACGGTTGCCTCAAGGAAATTCATCTGAGGTGATCCCATGAATCCTGCTACAAACAGGTTAGCGGGCTTCTGATACAGATTCTGAGGGCTGTCTACCTGCTGAATAACACCATCCTTCATAACTACGATTCTATCACCTAAGGTCATAGCCTCTGTCTGGTCATGTGTTACGTAAATAATGGTGGTACCTAATCTCTGGTGCAGCTTGGAAATCTCAACACGCATCTGTACACGGAGTTTAGCATCCAGGTTGGAGAGAGGCTCATCCATAAGGAATACCTTGGGGCTACGAACGATAGCACGGCCCATGGCAACACGCTGTCTCTGACCACCGGACAAAGCCTTGGGCTTACGGTCAAGGAGAGGAGTAAGGTCAAGGATCTTAGCTGCCTCTTTTACCATCTTATCGATCTCATCCTTCGGAACTTTTCTAAGCTTAAGACCGAAAGCCATATTGTCATATACTGACATATGAGGATACAGAGCGTAGTTCTGGAATACCATGGCGATATCTCTGTCCTTGGGCTCAACATCATTTACTACTCTGTCACCAATCTTCAACTCGCCGGAAGAAATATCTTCCAGGCCTGCAATCATACGAAGTGTGGTAGACTTACCGCATCCTGAAGGACCTACGAAGATGATAAATTCCTTGTCTGCAATTTCAAGGTTGAAGTTTTTTACCGCTTCGAATCCGTTAGGATACACTTTACAGATATTTTTTAAAGATAAACCTGCCATTTTAATTTGCCTCCTTAATATTTAGTTACAACTGAGTCTTTACACAGTATACATGACTTTGACTTTACTGACTATACCACTATTCCACAAATATTTGTTTTTGGATTGGTGAAAATGCTTATAGCATTTCAAAGTTCTTTTACCGCCCAACAACTTGACCAACAAAAGTGACCATCCCATAGACATTTTGTATAAATTTTATCGTTCTTCCAGCGCAGTTTCCTCTTCTTCTCCTTCTAAAGGAGCCATCGTCCACTCATCATCACTTACAATCTCCTCTTCCGGCTCAAAACGTTTGAAGGTCTTGTTATACAGCTTGGCGCACAGATAGGCCGGCGTCGATATTCCAAGCATAAAGACGATGGGTGTTGCCTGAACAATAAAGGCGGCAATCACAAGGGGCGCTACCCAGCAGAGAAGCATGAGGATCGTTTTGGGCAGTGTCAGAATTCCCATGAAGAAAGAATTCTTAAAAGTATTCTTAATGGTGTTATCGAACCTTGACAGAACCGGGAACAAATGCATGGTGGCCAAAAGAACAAGAATGATAACCGTAAACAGCGCAATCCTGATCCAGTTGGAAAAGCGGATAGTTGAAAAGCTGAGGATGAAGATATCCCCAATCAAAACAGCTCCCACCAATAAAAGTATCAGCCAGATAATCGTTGCCTGTTTAAAGTTCTGCCTGAATGACTTGAAGTACGACCTGACAATATAGCTTTCTTCATCTCTGACCATTTTCAGAACCACATAATGCAACGCCGTCATGGAAGCCCCCACCGTAATAATCGGTATGCAGCAGATCATCGTTAATATATTTAATAATATCAAATCTGCCACCTTGCTTAAAAAAGTAAATAACGGACTGTCCAAACTGAATATTCTACCCATATACCTGCTCCTATCTGCGCATCTTCACCGCGCCTGTAAATCTCTGTTCCTTTTCTGCCGTGCCTTATTATTGATTTTTCAGCTTGCCCGAAACCCTCAGATATTGCTGGTTCAGCTTCCGGTATGTGGCAAGGATCTCTTCCACATTCATGTTCACACGATGCATGATTTCATCATAATGGTCAAAAAAAGTCTTGACCAACGTTTTATTGTATTTGCCGGCTTCCGTCTCCTTTTTGATGATATCCAGCATTTCGGTCTCTTCAAAAGCCGGCCGGTAAGATCTCTTGTCCATAAGCGCCGTAACCGCGTCAGCCAGCTGCAAAATCTGCTGCTTCCTGTTCATCTGCGCCTCGCGCAGTCCTCTGGGATATCCGCTGCCATCACAACGCTCATGATGCGCCGCCACTATTTCCAGAACACTGCCCGCCATACGATTATGTAAAATCCTCTCTGCCAGATGCACATGCATTTTTACTTTTTTAAACTCCTCCGCCGTCAGGAGCCGTGGGGCATCCACAATCTCCCTTGGCACGGCCACCATGCCGATATCATGAAGTATGGCTCCGTAATACATCTGCTCTGCCTCCAGGCTGTTAAGCCCCTCGCTCTGCCCCAGGGTTTTGGCAATGCACATACAGGTCACTGCATTTACTACTGCCGATTCACTCCAAAAGCCCTGACAGTACATGAGCATTTCCATATATTTCTTCTTGTCCTCATTCGTGAAAATCATGTAGCCGATAATATCATCCAGTTCTTCCTTATACTCGCCCTTTTTCACCTTTTCCAGAACATCATACTGCTCTATGGCTCTTTTAAACAGGTCAAAGGCTTCCCCGCTTATCACTGTTCCTGTCTGCTTCTGAAACATATCCATGCTGAATTTATCCCCCAATGCCACAGAATAAATATCAACTTTTTCAGCCAGGTTCAGGTAAGCGGCAATTTCCTTATGCTCGAAATTAATGGACTTAAGCTGGGAATAATCCATATGATGATAAAGAACCACCATTGCCAGCCCGCTCAAAGGGGAAAGATGCTTGAATACAAGATAACCATAGGTAGCATGAGCCATAGGCATCTTCAGTTCATAATGTATCATGTCCCTGGGATTATCCGTCTTATAAGCGCCGATATCGTGAAGAGATGCCATAAACACGAAATCAGCCAGTTCAAACTTTTCGTAGCCGCCTTTACATTCCAGCATCTTATACAGATAATATGCCACCCTGGAGCCATGATCCATCGCTCTGCGGCTCATCAGCTTAAGCGTATCCCGCATTAACAAAAAAATGTCTTTACTGTGAATATATTCCATACAATTTATCCTCCTGCCAGGACATATTCCATAGGGGTGTAAATGATTCCTTCCCTGTACTGCTCCGGTCCCAAATCCTGAAATCCTATTCTGTGGTAAAACACAACGCCATAGGGTGAGGCATTCACCGTCAGGCGGCAGGCGCCGGACTTTTTCCTGGCATAATCTGCCATTCCCCTGATGAGCGCCCTGCCAATTCCACGCCTGTGACAGCTTTTTTCCACAAAGAGAAGAGAAATATGAGTTTCATTCCGCAGTGTGATCATACCCACCATCCTGCCTTTGCTGAAAGCCACCATCATCTGATAGTCTCCGGAGAGAAACATACGTTTCAGGCCTGTATCGGTAATAAAATCTTCAAAACTCCTGATTCCCTCCGGTGTATAATCCCCTGCCTCAAATTCCAGAAAGGTTTTCCACGCCAGCCCCATAGCCTCTTCCCAGTCCTCTTTCTCCGCAAAATGTATCTCAAAAGCCTCCTCTTCCTTCATATCTCATCCTTTCGCGCACCATTATCTCTTCATTATAGCAAACTATACCTGAATTTACAATCTGGATAAAAATGCTTTTCGGGCTTTTATTGCGCCATTTCCCTTCCAACCTGATTCGTCAGAGGCAGGCCGTTTTCCAGCGCATAGGCATTTTCAAGTGTTGTCCTTGCAATTGCCTGCATGGCCTCCCTGGTAAAAAATCCCATATGAGAGGTGACCAGAACATTGGGGAAGGTCATCAGACGCGCCAGATTATCATCCGTAATAATATCTCCGGAACGGTCTTCATAGAAAACTCCTTCTTCCTCCTCATATACATCAAGCCCCACGCCGCCAAAGCGTCCTTCCAGCATTCCTCTGATCAGGGCTTCCGTATCTATCAGCCCGCCTCTGGAGGTGTTCACCAGATAAACGCCCTTTTTCATGGTCATTATGGACTTTTCATTAATGATATGCCTGGTCTCCTGATTCAGGGGACAGTGAAGCGATATGACATCGGATCGTTTGAACAGCTCCTCCAGGGATACATATTCCGCCTCCAGGCCCTCTGCCGGATAGGGATCATAACAGATTACATCCATCTGAAAACCGTTCAGTATCCGTATCATAGACTGCCCGATCTTTCCTGTACCGATCACTCCTGCGGTTTTTTCGTGCAGGTCTGTTCCCATAAGTCCGTTCAGGCTCATGTTAAAATCCCTGGTCCTGTTGTATGCCCTGTGGGTAAGCCTTGCCACCGAGAGCAGCATGGCCATGGAAAATTCCGCCACCGCCTCCGGGGAATAGCTCGGAACCCTGAGCACAATAATCTTGTCCTCCGCCGCTTTTACATCTACATTATTATAGCCTGCGCTGCGAAGCAAAATGGCTTTCACGTTCATCTCATACAGAGTATCTATCATACCGGCATCTACATAGTCATTGACGAAAATACAGATTGCGTCATGCCCCTTTGCCATAAATACCGTCTCCTGATCGCAGGCCGCCTCAATAAAATGAATGTCAAAGCCATATTCTTTTCCCATGGGCTCAAACCAGATTCTGTCATAAGGCTTGGTCCCGTAAAATGCAATTTTCATATAACATCCTCCTGTTGATTTACGAATGTTATATATTATTTACAGCACAAACCATATTTAAACCTAAAATAAGTTACTGAAAAAGTCCCTGACCGACTTTTTCAGATTGCCAAAAAAGCTTCCGACCGCGTTGGAGGCCGCATTTTTTACGGCTCCCGCCACCACTTCGTCCACATGATCTACAAAATCAGCTCCGTATTCCTGATACAGACTCTCTGTCTTTTCGATCATATACTCAACTGAAAAACCCATATCCTCCAGCTTTTCCATGGCATCTACCAGTTTTCTGGCATCTTCTTTATTGACCTCAACGCCAAATTTTTCTTTCCCCGCCCTGATAATGCTCTGCAGCCCTTCTTCCGACGCGTAATCCTCCTCCTGCAGCTTTTCCTTCAGAAAGGAAAAAACTTCCTCTGCAGTTTCCTGATCCATCTCCTCAAAAGCTGCCGAAAGCTGCTGTTTTACCTGTGTCAGGACATCCGACGCGTCCACATTCGAGGACTCCCCCGATGCATGTACCGAAGCAGGCACAAACAGAAACACTGCTGTAAGAACCATTAACAACGCCAACAATTTCTTTTTCATTTAATCAACCTCCTGATATTCCTTCACCCGTTCCATAATCCAGGGATAAATATCCTCATAGACCTGCTGCCTGTTTGTTTCATTCAGCAGCTCATGCCGCCCTCCGGCATATAACTTTATGGAGACATGCTCCATGCCTGCCTTCAAAAAGTCCTCGTAAGCTTTCCGGACTCCAGCTCCATAGTTTCCTACCGGATCCATATCCCCTGCAATAAAATGCACCGGAAGCTCTCCGGGCATGGCCCACAGGTTTTCCTCCTGGTTCAGGCGGTCCAGCAGGGAAAAAAGTGTCCGGAAGCCATTCACCGTAAAGGTAAAGCCGCACATGGGGTCTTTCAGATAGGCATCCACCACAGCCGGATCCGTACAGAGCCAGTCAAATGACGTTTTGGCATCCGGTATTCTCTTGTTGTAGGAACCAAACGCCATCTTATCGATAAATCCGGCTACGTGCTTCTGGCCGAAAAGTACACCCTGTATAGCAGCTGCCGCCTTACACACCTTTACCAGCGCAGACGGCTGGGAACCCGTACCGCATATGATCGCTCCCTGTATGCCGGACCCATATCGGAAAAGATAATTCCGCAGAATAAAAGATCCCATACTGTGACCCAGAATTATATATGGCACACCCGGATATTCCTCCTGGGTAAGCTTTTTCAGCCGATGAACATCCCTGACCACCACCGTCGCAGGATCCTGCTCACAAAAGTATCCGTAAGTGCCCGTCTCTCCTACGCTCTTTCCATGGCCCAAATGGTCATCTCCGGTCACCAGTATTCCCTTTTCTCCCAGATATTCGGCCAGAGCTTCATAACGTTCCACGTATTCCGCCATGCCGTGAACGATCTGGAGGATACAGATCACCTTCCCCGACGGTGTCCATCTGACTGCATGGAGTTTCGTACTTCCATCTCTGGAATCAAACGTAAATTCTTCTTTTTTTACCATTGTAGCCTCCCAAGGATCACGTCCTTTTTATCCATACCCCTGCACCGGCCCTCCCTTTCAGGCAAAGCTCAAATCCTCCGTTAACAGATTTCCGCCCCCGACGGCATATCCTTCTCCGGAGTAAGCAGCGCTAAATTACCTTCTTCATCTTCCGCACAGAGCAGCATCCCCTCTGATACCACCCCCGCCAATTTGGCCGGCTTTAAGTTCACCAGCGCCATAACCTTTTTCCCCACCATCTCTTCTGCACTGTAGTGCTGTTTGATCCCCGAAACGATCTGTCTCACCTGAGAGCCGATCTTCACCTGAGAGCAAAGCAGCTTTTTGGATTTCGGGACCTCCTCGCAGGCAATAATCTCGCCCACCTGGAACTGCAGCTTATCAAACTGGTCATAGGTGATCTCTTCCTTCGGCTCGATGTCAATACCCTTCCCGGCTTCTTCTTCGGTCTGGCCGTCTCCTTTTTGAGCCGTCCTTCTTTTCTCAAACATGGCTTCCGCCTTCTCCACCACTTCCTTTACGTCCAGTCTTGCAAAAAGGATCTCCGGCTTTTCCGTCACCCTGTTGCCTGAAGGATACAGGCCAAAGGTTTTAAGCTCCTCAAAGCCTCTGAGCTCCGAGTTCAGCTGAGCGGCAATTTTTGCCGCAGTGGATGGCATGAAAGGCTCCAGCAGGGACGCTCCCATCAGAATCCCTTCCACCAGATTGTAAAGTACGGTGGAAAGCCTGGCCTTCTTCTCTTCCTGCTTTGCAAGAGCCCAGGGTTCCGTCTCGTCAATATATTTATTGCAGCGTTTAAATAGAACAAAAATTTCCGTAAGGGCATCTGCCACACGCAGTTCTTCCATCTTGGCGGCAACCTTGGCATAGGTTTCTGTCGCCACTGCTTTTAATTCCTCATCCACCGCTTCGGCACATCCCGTGTCCGTCACCACGCCGCCGAAGTATTTATTGCTCATGGAAATCGTCCTGTTGACGAGATTTCCCAGCGTATTCGCAAGATCGGAGTTGATTCTTTCCACCAGAAGCTCCCAGGAGATCGTTCCGTCATTGTCAAAGGGCATCTCGTGAAGCACAAAGTAGCGTACCGCGTCCACTCCGAAGAAATCCACCAGATCATCGGCGTAGATCACATTACCTTTGGACTTGCTCATCTTGCCATCCCCCTGCAACAGCCATGGGTGTCCGAACACCTGCTTCGGCAGAGGCTCTCCCAGGGCCATCAGGAAAATCGGCCAGTAAATCGTATGGAAACGGATGATATCCTTTCCGATCAGGTGCAGGTCCGCAGGCCACAGTTTATGATACTGCTCCGTGCTCCCCCCGTCGCAGTCATAGCCGATCCCTGTAATATAGTTCGTCAGGGCGTCCAGCCACACGTAAACCACATGCTTATCATCAAAGTCTACGGGAATTCCCCACTTGAAGGAGGTTCTGGAAACACACAGATCCTGGAGTCCCGGCAGAAGGAAATTGTTCATCATCTCATTTTTACGGGAAACAGGCTGAATAAATTCCGGATGATTGTTGATATGCTCAATTAGCCTGTCCGCATATTTACTCATCTTAAAGAAATAGGCCTCCTCCCTGGCCGGTTTCACCTCCCTGCCGCAGTCGGGGCATTTGCCGTCCACCAGCTGGGATTCCGTCCAGAAAGACTCGCAGGGCGTACAGTAAAGTCCCTCATAGGAGCCCTTGTAAATATCCCCCTGCTGATAAAGCTTTTTGAATATCTTCTGCACCTGCTTTTCGTGTCCCTCATCCGTTGTCCGGATAAAATAATCATAGGAAGTATCCATCAGATCCCACAGCTCTTTGATGGTGCCTGCCACCTTATCCACAAATTCCCTGGGCGTAACGCCTTCCTCCCTGGCTTTCAGCTCGATCTTCTGTCCGTGCTCATCCGTGCCTGTCTGAAAATAAACGTCATATCCGTCCTTCCTCCTGAATCTGGCAATACTGTCGGCCAGCACGATCTCATAGCTGTTGCCGATATGAGGCTTGCCCGAAGTATAGGCAATGGCCGTTGTGATGTAATATTTTCCTTTATTCATTCTGTTGCTACCTCCATGTTAATAAAAGCCATCTTCTATCTAACGACAGAAGACAGCCTATGTGTGTCGTGATCTCAATACTTCTTGTATTACATTCAGCTATCGCAAAAATATAATGTAAGACTATCACAAACCATTTATATTGTCAATTACTCCGCTGATTTTTTTGACGCCCCTCCTATGGGACTGTATCGGATTCTCACCCGTATGCCCTGGCTGTAGTTGCCGAATCCATTGCCGAACAGGGTAAGGCCGCCCACATTGGCCGCCTCCTCCTTTACCTCCATGCGGAACCGGATCGTACTTTTATAATCCAGTCCAAACTCTTCAATTGTGACATCCGATATTTTCCGCCCGTCCACAAAGGTTCCCTTCTCATTAACCGCAAGGAGCTTTAACTGCCCGTACTGGTTCCAGTTTGAGGGCCACCACCCGGGCGTAAAGGTTCCCCTTATATCTCCGAAATCCCCCGGGGAAGTCCAGATTCCCACGGGAACATCATTGATCAGAAATGAGATATCCGATGGCCAGTCATTATTCACTCCGGGCGCTTCACTGGCCAGTTCCATGGAAAAGGTAATCTCGTCAATTTTCTGCGCCGCCGGAAGCAGATTGGGAATCAGGTATTCCACATAACCTTTGGAAAACCACAGGATTCCCGCATGAATTCTGTCCGGATGGGCAAAATGCCTCGGATCGTCCACCTCTCCGATCAGAGATTGTGTTGTGGAAATCCCGCAGGTCGGCATCACCTGATGATTCGTATACTGCCCCACCGGCACCTCCGCCTCATAGACTCCCGCTCCGCTGCTTTCTCCCTCAGGCTGGATATCCACAATGATCCTCTCCTGCTTCACCCGACAAAGCTTTTGATTGCCATGGCCCGTAAAATCAGAGGTCACCTCGATCAGCCCCACATCCTCCATCTTTTTGATATGGCTTGTCAGCGCGCCATTGGTGATGTTCAGGCAGCCCGCTATTTCGTTCAGATTCATCTCCTTCTTTTCCAGAAGAAGACGGATAATGCTTACTCTCACCTCGGAGCCGAGAACCTTAAACAGCTCCACCCCTTCCTCCAAATTTTTGATATACAGCATTCTGCACCCTCCGCTTTCCCTTCCCCCAACCGATCTGAAATATGTAGTCCTGTCTCAATCCAGTTTAAAAACAGGCCTCTGCTCTTCATCCCAGCGCACCTTCATCAGCATGGTGTGGCGGTTGGGGTTATACAGCGGATCTCCCGTTATTTCCTTCTCTGTCCGGGCGTGATAGACCAGAATATCATTTCCTTCCTCATCCGTGGTAAAAGAATTGTGGCCAGGCCCATAGATTCCTTTTTCTTCGCAGCTTGCCAGCACCGGATATCTTTCTTTTTTCCAGGAAGCCGGATCCAGCAGATCCGAATCCTCATCCGCTGTCAGCATTCCCATGCAATAGGCTGCCCCGGTTTCACTTGCCGAATAAGTCAGATAAATTCTGCCGCCCCGTTTGATGACCGCAGGCCCCTCGTTGACCCAAAAGCCAACTCTCTCCCAGTCATAATCCGGCGTGGTCAGCAGAACCTGCACGGTTTTCAGGCTCCAGGGCGTTTCCATCTCTGCAATGTAGAGATTGGAAATCTGTCTGCCTACGCCCACCTTCTCCGCCCATACATAGTAACGCTTTCCTCTATTCTCAAAAACTGTGGCATCCAGCGAAAAGGCTTCAAAGGAGAAGGGATCTTCCGGGGCACGGCGCATTTTTCCTTTTTCTTCCCATTTTCCGGTGAGCGGATCGCTGTCCTTACAGGCAAGCACATAGGGTCTGATTTTCCAGATATCGTCCTTTTCTCCTGCCGCGAAATAAATATACCAGTTTCCGTCCAGATAATGAAGCTCCGGCGCCCAGATATGTTTACTTTCAGGGCCGCTCTCATGCTTTTCCCAGATTTTTATCTCTTCAGCATCCTTGAGTCCTTCCAGAGAATCCGCATGACGCAGCACGATACAGTCATACGCCGGAACTGATGCCGTAAAAAAATAAGTGCCATCAACATGACGGTAAATATACGGATCCGCACGCTGTAAAATCCAGGGTTCATTCCATTCAATACTGCTTTTGCTCATTCCATTTCCTCCTCACACCAAATATGCTTCGCCGCTTTAAAATCCTTTATAACACATATGCGGGCCGCCAAAGCTAACCCGCATATTTCCTGTCTTACCATTTTTTGTAGGGGCAATGGCTCTTTTTTACTGCCGCCCTGAGCTCCACATAACATCCGCAGGCCTGGCAGGTACCCGCTTCCAGATAATCGCATTCCTTGCAACAGGCAAGCCTCTCCCCGTAAATTTCTTCTGCGGTTTTGATGTCCCTGTCCAAAAGTTCAATGTAACGGTGAAGCTGTTTCATATAGGCTTCCTCATCCATTTCCCGCAGAAGGCACTTATAACAGCGCCGCTTATTTCCTGTCTCTTCTCTCATACCTTAACGAATCTCAAGGCTGATCACGCTTCCGGCAGGTATGGTAAGGGAAACGCCTCTTTCCGTCACCGTCACATCCTCAAAAACAGCTTCCTTCACTGTCTCGGGATTCTCAAAGGTATTGTGGGCGTGCATCTCACCGGTCAGGATAGCCGCCTTTACCTGCTCAGGTCTGGTTTCTGTCAGCACGATCTCTACCGGATAACTCTCTGTGGCAGAAAGGTTGGCCAGAGTGGCCAGAATGCTGCCGTCTTTTTGAAGAGATACCGATTCCTGCAGGGCAGGTACTCTGGTTTCTTCCGTACCGGCCGCCTGCTCCTCCGCGAAGGAGCCTTCCAGAAGCTCCGCTCCCTGGTGTCCCTTATACATATGAAACACATGATAGGTAGGCGTGAGCAGCATCTTATCCCCTTCCGTAAGAATCACGGACTGCAAGACATTCACCATCTGGGCAATACATGCCATCTTCACGCGGTCACAGTGCTTGTTGAAGATATTCAGCGTAATTGCTGCCACCAGCGCATCCCTCATGGTGTTTTGCTGATACAAAAATCCCGGATTTGTCCCCGGCTCCACGTCAAACCAGGTTCCCCATTCATCCACGATCAGGCCAATGGCCTTCTCCGGGTCATACTGATCCATGATGGCGCTGTGCATACGGATCAGTTCTTCCATGTAAAGAGCCTTGTCAAGGGTTTTATACCAGGTCTCCTCATCGAATTCCGTGGCGCTGCCCTTGTCCTCCCATCCGCCCGGATGAACATAATAATGGAGGGAAAGCCCGTCCATAAATCCGTGAGAGTTCTGCCCTCCGGTCGGCTTTGCGTAACAGGTCTCAAGCACCTTTTCTGTCCAGTTCTCATCATCCACATTGGGGCCGCCGCAGATCTTTTTGATGGGCGCCGCCGAATTGTAATGGCGGATATAAGTCTGATATCTGCGGTAAAGGTTCGCGTAATACTCCGGCGTCATGTTTCCGCCGCAGCCCCAGTTTTCATTGCCGACTCCGAAATAGTCCACTGTCCAGGGCTCTTCATGCCCGTTCTTTTTACGCATATCTGCCATGGGAGATACGCCGTCAAAGGTCATGTATTCTACCCATTCCGACATCTCCTGTACGGTTCCGCTTCCCACATTTCCATTGATATATGTCTTGCATCCAAGCTGCCCGCACAGCTCAAAAAATTCGTGGGTTCCGAAGCTGTTGTCCTCCAGAACGCCTCCCCAGTGGGTGTTGATCATCTTCTTGCGGCTTTCCTTCGGCCCGATACCGTCCTTCCAGTGATACTCGTCCGCAAAACAGCCCCCCGGCCAGCGCAGTACGGGTATCTGAAGCTCCTTCAGAGCCTCCACTACATCCGTGCGCATACCGTTTTTGTTGGGAATCCCGGAATTTTCCTTTACATACAGTCCTTCATAAATGCATCTTCCCAGATGCTCCGAAAAATGTCCGTAGATTTCCGGATTGATATGTCCTTTTTTCTTTTTCTCATTGATATATAATTTTGCCACCAGATATTCCTCCTGAATCTTCCGTTTCCTTTATTTGGAAAGGAATTCCTTTACTTTACTGTAAACGCCGTCTCCGTCCAGTCCATACTTGACAAGCAGGGCTCCTGCGGAACCGGATTCCCCAAACACATCATTGATACCGATCCTGCATACCGGTACGGGATATTCCTCGCACAATGCCTCGCACACGGCGCCGCCCAGGCCGCCGATAATGGAATGCTCCTCTGCGGTTACCACTTTGCCCGTCTTTTGGGCGCTCTTTACGATCACTTCCCTGTCCAGAGGCTTGATGGTGTGGATATTGATTACCTCGGCGCTGATACCTTCCACCGCCATTTTTTCCGCTGCTTCCAGCGCAGACGCCACCATAATGCCTGTGGCAACGATTGTCACATCGCTCCCTTCCCTGAGCACAACGCCCTTACCCATCTCGAACTGATAATCCGGCCTGTCATTGATTACCGGAACTGCCGCGCGTCCAAAACGCATATAGACGGGTCCCTCATAATCCAGCGCTGCCTTTACGCAGGCTCTTGCTTCCACCGCATCGGAAGGATTCAAAATAGTCATGCCCGGAATGGTGCGCATCAGGGCAATATCTTCATTACATTGATGGGACGCTCCGTCCTCCCCCACCGTGATACCTGCATGAGTAGCTCCGATCTTCACATTCAAATGAGGATAACCGATGGAATTTCTCACCTGCTCAAAGGCACGGCCCGATGCAAACATGGCAAATGTGCTGGCTACCGGAATCTTTCCTGTGAGGGAAAGACCTGCCGCGATTCCCATCATATTTGCCTCTGCAATTCCGCAGTCGATATGTCTCTCGGGAAATTTCTTCTTGAAAACACCGGTCTTGGTAGCCGCTGCCAGATCGGCGTCCAGCACCACCATATCCGGATAGCTCTCTCCAAACTCTGCCAATGCCTTGCCGTAGGCTTCTCTGGTTGCGATTTTCTTTACTTCTGACATAATGCTTCACCAATCCTTTCCAGATCCGCCATAGCGATCTGATACTCTTCGTCATTAGGCGCTTTTCCGTGCCAGTCTACCTGTCCTTCCATAAAGGAAACGCCTTTTCCTTTCAGGGTATGGGCTACGATTGCCGTGGGCTGTCCTTTCGTCTCCCGCGCCTCCTGGAAAGCCTCCCGAATCTGGTCCATGTCATTACCGTCCTTTAAGTTAATCACATGGAAGTTAAATGCCTCAAACTTTTCGTCAATCGGATAGGGGGAGCAGACCTCATCAATTTTGCCGTCAATCTGCATGCCATTGTTGTCCACAATTACCACAAGATTATCCAGTTTGCGGAAACCGGAGAACATGGCGGCCTCCCATACCTGTCCTTCCTCAATCTCTCCGTCGCCGAGCAGAGTATAGACACGGAAATCCTTCCCGGAAAGCTTTGCACCCAGAGCCATACCTGCGGCAGCGGAAATTCCCTGTCCCAGAGAGCCTGACGACATGTCAACCCCCGGTACGTGCTGCAGACATGGATGTCCCTGCAGATAGGAGCCTAAATGACGCAGAGTGGGCAGATCCTCCACCGGAAAATATCCCCGGTTTGCCAGTGCGGAATACAGACCCGGCGCCGTGTGTCCCTTCGAAAGGACAAACCGGTCTCTGTCCTCCATCCTGGGATTTGCAGGATCAATGTTCATTTCTTCAAAATAGAGATATGTAAAAATATCTGCTGCAGATAAAGAACCGCCGGGATGGCCGGCCTTTGCCCCATGTACTGCGGTAACAATACCTTTGCGAACCTCATTCGCCTTTTTTTTCAGTTCTAAAGTATCCATGTTCCCTCTCATTTCTGCCGCTTACACGGCTAATTTAAAGTCACTGTCTTCTGATTTTCATGGTAGGTGATTCCCACTGTTTTGTCAATCATATTTTAGGTTTTTCTATAATATTTTATCTTTTTTTAAATATATATGATTGGCGGCCGGCATCTCCTGTCAGCCATTCTCATATTTAGTCATAGCAGCACCGTATACATTTCGTACTCTCCCTCCTTCTCATTCACCTTCCTTTCAAACCGAAATCCCAGCCTCTCCAGAAGCTTTTTTGAGGCCAGATTTTTTTCTTTCACCAGTGCCTGCACCCTGTTAAAAGAAAGCTCCTTTCTGGCATATTCCAGTATGGCGGTGCAGACTTCAAGCCCATAGCCCTGCCGCTGACAGGAGACTTCCATCACAAATCCCAGCTCCGGAAGCTCATAGCCCTCCCTTACGCTGAGCCCTGCCCTGCCGATTATCCGGCCATCGTCCTTTCGCACCACCGTCCAGAGCCCATATCCGTAGAACCCGTAAATCTGGTCGATGTAAGCCTGCATGTACGCCTGTTCCTCTTCTTTATGCGGAAACAGATTTTCCATGTAACGGGTGATGGATGGGTCCGCATAAATCCGGTAAAAGTCTTCCACATCCCGCAGGGTGCTCTCCCTGACCTTAAGCCTTTCGGTTTCCAGTATATCCCAGGGGAGCCCGCGAAGTCTTCTGTACACTTCTTCATAGGAGCGGTACTCCAGGGCAAACACATCCTCTATTCCATATTTTAACGCCGGAAAATCCATTCCCTGGTTTTTCTCGTGATAGAGGGCTGTCACATACCATCCCTCCTTAAGGCATTTCCTGGCTGTTTCCGGTAAATCCGTGATGACCAGTATCTCCTGTTTCGATATTTGCTTCTCACTCAGAGCTTCTGCGGCATCTTCCTCCATCACAGAATCGTCATTTGGCATTCTCCGCAGCAACAGTTTTACCCAGGGAGCAACTCCCATAATATTCTCTTTCATTTCAGCACTTCTTTTTCGCAGAATTTCATAATAATATCCGGATAACAAAAACAGAATACATTTTAGCATTGTAATGTCCTTCCATTTCAGATAAAATAGGTGACATAGTCATTATAATATATCTGTAAAGGAAAGGGTATTATCATTATGGTTCAAAATCCTGTTGTTACATTTACAATGGAAAGCGGAGATGTTATCAAGGCAGAACTCTACCCGGACATTGCTCCTATTTCCGTCAACAATTTTATCAGCCTGATCAGCAAAAATTTCTATGACGGCCTGATCTTCCACCGCGTCATCCGCGGCTTCATGATTCAGGGCGGAGATCCGGAGGGAACCGGCATGGGCGGCCCGGGCTACAGCATCAAGGGAGAGTTCTCTGCCAACGGTGTCAAAAACAACTTAAAGCACACGGAGGGCGTTCTTTCCATGGCCAGAAGCATGGCTCCCGACTCGGCAGGCTCTCAGTTCTTTATCATGCACAAAACAAGCCCGCATCTGGACGGCCAGTACGCGGCTTTCGGGAAAGTAATAGAAGGTATGGATGCGGTGAATAAGATTGCCGAAACAGCTACCGATTATTCCGACAGACCCCTTGAAAATCAGGTCATGAAGAGCGTTACTGTAGATTGCTTTGGGGTAGAGTATCCGGAACCGGAAAAGCTTTAAATCCTTCCCCTTTGTTTACTGCAATAGCAGAAGCCTGCTTTCCGGCAGGCTTCTAAAAATAATTACTTATCCTTTTTTTCTTCATCCTTATAAAAAGTACAGACATTTTCAATTTCCGTATCAAGAATATTGCAAAGCTTATTGATCGTATGCAGAGAAACAAGCTCATTATGTCTGAGTTTATAAAGCGTCTGTCTGCTGATCCCATGATATGTATAAAGTTTGTATTCGCTTATACCTTTTTCTTTCATTGTGTTCCAAAGATTATCGTATTTAATCATTTTCTCAAAATATGTGAATTTCATTTGTTGCTTTACTTATTGCTACCGTTCCATTATAAGGGTATAATAATTCCGTAAGTAGTCTTGTAAATTCAACACTATTCATTAACAAAACAAAAGGAGTATAAAATGACAATAAAGGAAATGCGGGAAAGGTGGAAAGAATATACACCCTATGATCAATCACTTTACATCGAATATTTAAGCCTCTGCAATCAGGCCAGCGATGAGGATTTTTACTATTATCTTCACCCGGGCGAAGCTACGGAAGCACAGTTTACATCCGTTCTGGATTTTCTCTATGACCAGGATTGCTATGCACTGCTTTACAGATTTTTGAGGAACAACAGAGAACGGATTATATATCCGGACTTCAGCCTCATCGAAGGGATGGAAATCCGCGAGGATATCAATAAGAGATTTGATAAGTATATGTTTTAAAGGCCCTTTGTCCATTCATATTTTGTTCATATTTATTTCAAAAAAACTTAATTGGCATTACATTCTTTAGACATTTCTGTGCCCTATACTAACATCATAAGATACAGCGAAGGAAACAAAGAGTTCAAACCTTAAAGTTGTACTTACACCAAAAATGCCAACCTCAAAGTAACTGATTTATTAATAACTTTTTCATAATAAATGCCAGGTAAGCGAAAGCTTATCTGGCATCCTCCCTTTTTAAAGGAAAGTGTTTAAGAAAAGTATTTTCTGTACAAAAACGGCCTGCCCTGCGGCAAGCCGTTTTTGCTGTGCGCCCGACGAGCGCATGTTCACTTTAAATGAATAAGACTGATTCTCCCTTAATCTCAGGCCTTTCCTTCTGAGCCAAGCACTGTGGTGATCTTATGAGCTACCACTTCCTTCACATAAGCGCGTGCATCTGTCAGATACTGTCTGGGATCAAAGTGATCAGGATGAGCAAACATATGCTCCCTGATACCTGCTGTAAGTCCAAGACGCAGGTCGGAGTCAATATTGATCTTACATACGGCAGACTTGGCAGCCTGACGCAGCATGTCCTCAGGAATACCGATAGCGTCATCAAGCTTACCGCCGTTAGCGTTGATGATATCTACATACTTGGGAAGTACGGAGGATGCCCCGTGAAGCACGATAGGGAATCCGGGAAGCCTCCTGGTTACTTCCTCCAGAATATCAAAACGGAGCTGAGGCTTCTGGCCGGGTTTGAACTTATAAGCGCCATGGCTTGTTCCGATTGCGATTGCAAGGGAGTCAACGCCTGTCCTGTTCACGAAATCCTCAACCTGATCGGGCTGGGTATAAGACTCAGAACCATGCTCAACCTTAACGTCATCCTCAACGCCTGCCAGTGTTCCAAGCTCTGCCTCTACCACAACGCCTCTCTCATGAGCGTATTCGGCAACCTTTTTGGAAACTGCAATGTTGTCCTCGTAAGAAAGGGAGGAACCGTCAATCATAACGGATGTAAAACCGCCGTCAATACACTGCTTGCAGATTTCAAAGTCCCCGCCGTGGTCCAGATGAAGGGCAATGGGAATACTGGTCTCTTCCAGAGCTGCCTTTACAAGGTGTACCAGGTAAGCATGCTTTGCATACTTCCTTGCGCCTGAGGAACACTGAAGGATAATGGGAGATCTCAGCTCGTCAGCAGCCTCCGTGATAGCCTGTACGATCTCCATGTTGTTTACATTGAAGGCTCCGATAGCATATCCGCCTTCATATGCCTTTTTGAACATTTCTGTGGTTGTTACTAATGGCATTTTTACTCATCCTTTCTTTATTTAAATTTGATAGTAAAGCAAAATATCTTTCGTCTCATTATAACAGATTCTGGATAAATTGCAAAGACCTGCTGCTTTATTTGTTCCGGCTAATTATTAACAGTTCAGCTTTCAGCCAAACTGTTTACCGAATCTGACACTCTTATACTAAGCGCATGTTTTTGATTCCTGATCTCCACATCCCTGTGTTCTCCGCCAAATTCCCCATCCAGGGTCCAGGCGATTTTCTCCTCGGAGCTGATGCGCAAAGCGCTGGTTTTGAAACAATACATACAATCCGTGTTAATATTCCGGTTAATCAGAGCCGCCATGATCAGATTCAATTCCATCGGGTTTGCCGGCTTCTTAATCAGGGTAACCTCAAACTCCCCGTCATCCAGCTGCACATATTTCCCGGTAATCCGTTTAAATCCACCCACTGAAATGGAATTTGTAACCATACCGAAAAGGAATTCTCCCTCTATGGACAGCGCTTCGCTCTCTGCCTTTACCTTATAGGATTTGATGAAGGCAAGCCTGCGCATTCCTTCCAGAATATACGCCATGTGCCCCAGGATGTTCTTACTGTCCTGAGAAGTCTCATAGGAGACATCCGTAAAGATTCCAAAAGCCGCAATATATACAAAAACATCATCGTTAAAGGTTCCGATATCGCACGCAAAATCTTCTCCGCTCACAATCAACTGCGCCGCATCGATCATATTCTTTGGAATATGAAGGCTGTTGGCAAAATCATTGGTACTTCCTGCCGGCACATAACCAATGGGGAGCTTTTTTTCGCACCGCATCATCCCGGTTACCACCTCATCCAGCGTACCATCTCCTCCACTGCAGACTACCAGATCATAATATCCGATTTTTCGTCCCGTCACCGCTTTTATTCCATCGCCCTTCGCCTGAGTCGGATATGCGGTAACCTCATAACCAGCCTTGGTAAATATGTCGATGATATCCAGCAGGTTACTTCTGATCTTTGCCTTTCCCGCTCTGGGATTATAGATGAAAAGCATTTTTTTCTTTTCCATAGCAATACCCCTGCCGTATTTAAAAGAGCAAAGCATTTCTTTTATGCCTTGCCCTGTTATTTCCTGCGTCCTGGTTTTTAATGTTTGCTGCCGCTTAAATAATCTTCAATAGACTGTATTGCTTCCTGTTCATCCTTTCCGTCCGCGGAAACCGTCACAGATTCTCCGGTGTCAAGCGCAAGGCTCATCATACCCATGATGCTTTTTGCATTTACCTTTCTTCCCTCCGACATAATGTAGACAGAACTCTCGTGCTGGCTCGCAACCTGTACCAGCATCGCCACCGGTCTGGCCTCCAATCCACCATTTAACTGGATTTTAATAGATTTTTCGATCATAATAATAACTCCTCCCTTATCCCTTAATCCTTTCAGCCATCTCGCTGAGCTTTCGTAATCTATGGTTTACACCGGATTTTCCCACCGGCGGATCAAGGTACTTACCTAATTCCTGTAATGAGCTTTCCGGGTACTCCAGCCGAACCTCTGCCATCTGTCTCAGGTTATCCGGCAGATTGGACAGCCCATAGCTCTTTTGCAAAAGCAAAATATCTTCTATTTGTTTGTTGGCCGCTCTGACCATTTTGGTAATGTTGGCCGCCTCACAATTGACCTGCCTGTTCACTGAATTGCGAACCTCTTTCTCTACCCGGAGATTTTCAAGCAGCATCAGCGATTTATGCGCGCCCATTACATTCAAAAGGTCAACAATGCCCGCCCCTTCCTTCAGATATACCACATAGTACTTTTTTCGTCTTACTATTTTGGCTTCAATCTCAAAACCACAGATCGTCTGCTGTATTTGCCTGGCCTGGCTTTCATATTCACATACAAATTCCAGATGATAGCCCTTTCTGGGATTGCTCATAGAGCCAATACACAAAAAAGCACCCCGCAAAAAAGCCCTTCTGCAACAACTGTTTCTGACAAGCAGCGGGCTGATTTCTCCCGAAAGCTGATGCAGAGTACCACCTTCATCCAGAACCTTAATCGCCTGTAATACCTTATCGGCATTATTAATAATAAAGGTTTTTTTTAATAATGTAAAGTATTTTCTGGTAACGAATAAATTTTCGGACAATAGAGTAATTTCTCTCTTCCCATTCTCCCCCTGGACCACCCGGCATCCAAAATGAATAATTGCCGCCAGCTCAGCCAACTGGCAATGTCTCGAATCCGGAATCACCCTCTCGAGTTCTTCCTTTACCTCTGATGAAAATGACATAGCAACACAGTCCTTCCACTCTTTGGCCGGCAAAGCTGTCCCGGCCGGCACATCTGCTGCAGTGTGCTATATGCCTTGTCCCACATCCCGATGCGCTATTTTTATTCCATACTTGCTCCTGCACTCCGCATGACACTTCATGCGCTCATACAGTTTATTGGCAAGGGTTACGCTTCTGTGTTTCCCGCCGGTACATCCTATACCGATCACAAGCTGGTACTTCCCTTCCTTGATGTAGTTGGGAATCAGAAATTCTACCATATCCGCCAGCTTTTCAATAAAGGTATGAGCCTCCGGAAAACTCATTACGTAATCCTGCACTGCTCTGTCATTTCCGGTCTGGCGCTTAAGCTCGTCAATATAAAACGGATTGGGCAGAAACCTTACGTCAAAAACCAAATCCGCATCTGCCGGAATTCCATATTTGAATCCAAAGGATAAAATCGTTACCATCAGATTATTATATTCTTCATTCTGCAAAAAAATACGTTCCAGTTCTTCTTTCAGCTCTCTGGTGAGAAGGTTGGAGCTGTCTATTACATAATCTGACTTTTTCCGAATATTATCTAAAATTTCCCTTTCCTTTTTGATTCCATCCTCTATCCTTCCATTGGGAGAAAGAGGATGAACTCTCCGCGTTTCTTTATAACGCTTGAGAAGTGTCCTGTCATTGGCCTCCATAAACAGGATCTCAAAAGCATATCCGTTATCCCTTAATTTTTCCAGCACCTTCTGTGCTCCGGCAAAGGCCTGATCCGCGCGCACATCCAGTCCCAGTGCGACTTTCGTCACCTCTCCGCCGGGCGCCGCAATCAACTCCACAAATTTTTCGATGAGTGAAACCGGAAGATTATCCACACAGTAGAACCCGGCATCTTCCAGCATCCTCAGCGCCGTACTCTTTCCGCTGCCGCTCATACCTGTTACCACTACAAACCGCATGCCTTTCCTCCTCAAAAATCCCCCAGAAGAATCACTTCCGTCTCCAGCATGATTCCTGTATTTTCTTTTACTTTTCTTTGTACTTCCCGTATCACCGCAAGTATATCCGCCGCCCTGGCATTTCCGGTGTTTACCACAAATCCGCAGTGTTTTTCGGACACCCGGGCGTCTCCCACACAGTAGCCTCCAAGCCCCGCTTCCATAATCAGCTTCCCGGCAAAAAAGCCTTCCGGTCTTTTAAAGGTGCTGCCTGCGCTGGCATATTCCAACGGCTGTTTTGACCTTCTCCTTCCGGCAAGCTCCTCCATTAGGGCACGAATTTCATCCTTATCTCCGGCCCTTAAGGAGAATACCGCCTCCAGCACGGTCAGCGGTTTATGCTTGATTATGCTGGTACGATAGCCAAATTCCATAGCTTTATTTTCAATGACCGTAATTTCCCCATGCTCATCCATTACCGTCACCTGCTCTACCACCTGCTTCATCTCTCCGCCGTAGGCGCCTGCATTCATAACAATACCGCCGCCCACAGAGCCCGGAATTCCCGAGGCAAATTCCAGTCCTGTCAGTCCATTCTCCAGCGCACATGCCGCCACCCTGGGCAACAATGCCCCTGCGCCTGCCCTGATACAATTTCCCTCCGCAGTCACTGTGCTCATCTTGCTCCCAATCTGAAGCATAACGCCGCAGTAACCTTTATCTCCCACCAGAAGGTTGCTTCCGTTTCCCAGAACAAAGCAGGGGATCTTCTTTTCTTTCAGGTAAGGGAGAAGGGCTGCCAACTGCTTCGAACTGCTGATACGAATCAGACATGCCGCTTCTCCTCCCGCCCGAAAGGTAGTATGTCCGGACATGGGCTCATTCAGCAAAATATCCTCTTTTGGTACGTGCTCTCTGATGAAATCTAATATAAATGAACTGATTGCTTCCACTTTACCTCCACCTGCCATTACAGGTTAAAATCACTGATTTCTTACAGCGTCCAGCACCAGCTTGGCTGCTCCGTAAATTCCCGCGTCATTTCCCAGGGTGGCAAGTACGAATCTGGCGTTACGGCTTCCGTGGAAAACGTTCTTTTCATAGTGGGGTTTGATATAATCTATCAGTATATCCCCTGCCTTGGATACGCCGCCGCCAATCAAAATGGTATCCGGATTGACCACTCCGGCAATCACCGACAGGCCATCCCCCAGATATTTACCGAATTCCTCCGCCACCTCCATGGCGAGGGCATCCTTTTGCTTTACAGCGTCAAAAACGGCTTTGGCAGAAACCTCTCCTTTTCTGAGCAGGCTCTCCCTGTCACTTTCCGAAAGCTTCCTGTTTGCCAGCCTTGTAATGCCGGTAGCTGAAGCATATTGCTCCAAACAGCCTTTATTGCCGCAGTTACAGCTTTCCGTCTCATTATCTTCCACATGAATATGTCCGATCTCTCCGCCTGCTCCCACAGCCCCTGTCAGAACCCTTCCGCCGGAAATAATTCCGCCGCCTACTCCGGTGCCAAGCGTCACCGCGATCATGTTGCTGCTGCCCTGGCCTCCGCCCTTCCACATCTCGCCGAGAGCCGCCACATTCGCATCGTTTCCCGCCATGACAGGCAGGCCGAGGATCTTTTCCAGTGTCTCCCTGATGCTGAAAGTTCCCCAGCCGAGATTTACCGCCATGCGGATCACCCCGTTATCGTCAACAGGGCCGGGAGCTCCTGCACCTACTCCCACCACGTCCGCCACAGTCATCTGCCTTTCACTGATCTTGCTTTGGATGCTTTCCGCAATGTCCGGAAGGATCTTAGAACCTGCTTCCTCCGTCCGGGTAGGAATTTCCCATTTTTCAAGGATATTTCCTTCCACATCAAAAAGCCCCAGTTTCACTGTCGTACCGCCAATGTCAACGCCAAAAACATACTTACTCATAGATTTACCCTCTCTTTATCTTTATTTCTGTTCTGTTGTTTTATGCATTCTCATGATCGGAAACATCATAAATTTTTTCTGTTGTTCCTTTCAGGTTCCATACACGCCCAGGCTACAGGTCATCCTCGTCCTCATCCCGTCTCCTTGCCAGGGATTCCTGCACTCTGCGGTACAGCTCCTGCGCCGCGTTATAACCCATCTTCTTCTGACGGTGGTTGATTGCCGCCGATTCACAGATAATTGCAAGATTCCGCCCCGGACGGATGGGAATGTTATGGCACACCACCTTGTTTCCCAGATATTCCGTATACTCCTCCTCCAGTCCCAGTCTGTCATATTCCTTTTCTTTGTCCCAGTCCTCCAGACAGATAACCAGATCAATGTTCTGGGTATCCTTGACATTCGATACGCCGAACAGGGTTTTCACATCTACAATGCCGATGCCCCTGAGTTCTATAAAGTGCTTCGTGATATCCGGCGCCGAGCCCACCAGTGTATCGTCACTGACCTTCCTGATTTCAACAGCATCATCCGCTACCAGACGATGGCCTCTCTGAATCAGTTCCAAAGCCGCCTCTGACTTTCCGATTCCGCTCTCTCCTGTAATCAGAACGCCTTCCCCGTAAATATCCACCAGCACGCCATGAACGGAAATACAGGGTGCAAGCTTTACATTCAGCCACCTGATAATCTCCGCCATAAAAGCGGAGGTTGCCTTTTTGGTCATCAAAAGAGGAATCTTGTGCTCCCTTGCAATTTCCATAAAAAGGTCATTGGGCCGCAGCTCTCTGCAAAAAACGAATGCCGGTATCTCACAGGAGAGAAGCCGTGTATAGATTTCTCTCTGCCGCTCCTCCGGAAGCCCGCCCATATAAGTATATTCCACGAAACCGATAATCTGAAGCCTGGTTGCCTCGAAATGTTCAAAGTAACCTGCCAGCTGAAGCGCCGGCCTGTTGATATCAGGCTGCTTGATCTTGATTTTGGATAGATCCAGTTCCGGCGTCAGATTGATCAACTTCATTTTTTCAATAATCTGTTCCAGTTTTATGCTTGCCATACCCTGCCCTCTTCTCTTTTGCAACAGTTCAGAAACTATGAACCGTCACTTTCTTTTCTTCTTTCTCTATGGTGAACGACAAATTATTTTTCGTTCACTATCAGTCTAACACAAAAATGGTCTAACCTCAATGATCACTCCTTTTCTGCGTGAAAGAAATCATAAATTCCCTGAGCTACGGATACCGGTATCTCATCTGCTCCGGCAAGAGTATCCACATCCGCATTTTTAATCTCCTCAATGGATTTAAACCGCCGCATAAGAGCTTTCCTTCTGGAGGGTCCCACTCCGGGAATCTCATCCAGAACCGATTTCACCTGCGCTTTGGATCTCAGAGAACGATGATACTCAATGGCAAAACGGTGAGCCTCATCCTGAACCCTTGTAATCAGCTTAAAGCCTTCACTGCTTCTGTCAATCTGTATCTCCTTATTATTATAGTACAATCCTCTGGTATTATGATTATCATCTTTCACCATTCCGCACACGGGAATATCCAGCTCAAGTTCCTTCAGAACCTGAAGGGCAATGTTTACCTGCCCCTTACCGCCGTCCATCAGCAGCAGATCCGGAAATTTGGTAAAACTTCCGAACTCCGCCTCCAGCTCCTTGTATTCCAGTTCTTTCTGCTCTTCCATCCCATGCCTGAATCTTCTGGTAAGAACCTCTTTCATGCAGGCGTAATCGTCCGGCCCGGATACCGTTTTAATGCGGAATTTGCGGTAATCGCTTCGTTTGGGCTTGCCCTTTTCAAAGACGATCATGGAGCCTACATTGGCAAATCCGCTGATGTTGGAAATATCATAGGCTTCCATCCGGCTTACCTCCTCAAGGCCCAAAAGTCCCGCGATTTCCTTCACCGCCCCTATGGTTCTGCCCTCCTCACGTCTGATGCGTTCCTTATCCTGGCTGAGCACCAGCATGGCATTTTTTGCCGCCAGTTCTACCAGCTTTTCTTTATATCCGATCTTGGGTATCTTAATATAAACCCTGCTCCCCTTTCTTTTGGTCAGCCACTGCTCTATAATTTCGATATCCTCAATAGCTTCCTGGAGCATCAGTTCTCTGGGAATAAAGGGTGTCCCTGCATAAAACTGCTTGACAAAATCCAGAAGTATCTGGGCCCTCGGAGTTTCCGACACATGTGTCATGTAAAAATGTTCTCTTCCGATCAGTTTGCCATCCCGTACAAAAAACACCTGTACCACCGCGTCCCTGTCATCACATGCCAGCGCTATAATATCCTTATCCTCCCCGTCGCTGTCGGTGATTTTCTGTTTCGTGGCAATCTGTTTCACACTGTTATACAGATCCCGGTAGCGGATGGCGTCTTCAAATTCCAGATTTTCCGAAGCCTTCCGCATATTTTCTTCCAGCTCCTTCAAAGTTTCCTGATAGCTGCCGTTTAAAAAATCCAGTGCCTTTTTGATCTGCTGCCGGTATTCCTCCTGGGATATATTTCCCTGGCAGGGTGCCGTACACTGCTTAATATGATAGTTCAGGCAGGCACGCCCGTTTCCGCATTCTTTGGGAAGATTCCTGCTGCAGGTCCGCAGCTGATAAAGCTTGTTGATCAGATCAATGGTATCCTTAACTGCCGCCGCGCTGGAATACGGGCCAAAGTATCTGGATTTATCCTTTTTCATCTGACGGGAAAACAATACTCTGGGATAGCATTCTCCTGCGGTAACCTTAATATACGGATAGGTCTTATCGTCTTTCAGCAGAGTATTATATTTGGGACTGTGTTCCTTGATCAGATTGTTTTCCAGTACCAGGGCTTCCAGCTCCGAATCCGTGACAATATATTCAAAGCGGCTGATCAGGGACACCATTTTGTCGATCTGCGGCCCTCTCCCAATATTTTTGCGAAAATAAGACCGTACCCTGCTGTGCAGATTGACCGCCTTACCTACATAGATGATCTGATCCGCTTCATCATGCATAATATAGACCCCCGGACAATTGGGGAGTTTTTTCAGTTCTTCCTGAATATCAAACATAACCGCCACCCACTATCAGACTTTCACAGCAACACGGACATCATTACGAGGAAACTTTCTCTCTCCTAATGATGTCCGTTTCATTGTACCTAAAGACAGACGGAAAGTATACTGCCTGTTGCTCTTATTTCAATCTTATCAGCCAAAAAAATCTGACGATGCGTTCGAAAAACGTCCTGTCGTTCCGCTCTGGCCGCCCTGAGAGTTTTCCGGCTTCCTTTCCGCATCTTCCGGCTTTCTTTCGACATCTTCCTGCTTCTCTTCCACTGCATCCTCTGCGGCGCCTGTTGTATTAACCGGCTCTTCCCCCGGAAGCTTTTCGGCGATCTGGTTTTCCTGTGCTGCTGTCAGACTGCCACCGGATATTCCCTCGGTTACTTCTTTCCCGCTCTGAGCCGGTTCCTTCTGACCGGACTTTTCACCGTCCTGATCCTTATTTTCCTCCTCAGGCTCCGGAATTCCCTTTTCCTGCCTGTATATCTTCATAAATTCCTTGCCGCTGATCGTTTCTTTTTCGATCAGGTGAACGGCCAGCTTATCCATTACCTCTCTGTTGCCGGAAAGAAGCTCCTTCGCCTCGTCATAGCACTGTTTCAGAGTCTCCATTACCTCCGTATCCACGTCCGACGCCGTCCGGTCACTGCAGGTCAGCCTCGCGCCGCCTCCCAGATACTCGCTTTCCACAGTGGCAAGCCCCATCAGACCGAACCGCTTGCTCATGCCAAACCGTGTAACCATATTGGTGGCAATGTTGGTGGCCTGTTCGATATCATTGGCAGCCCCGGTGGTAACATTTCCAAATACGATCTCCTCTGCTGCCCGGCCTCCCAGCAGGCTTACCAGCCTGTCGTGAAGTTCTCCTTCCGTCTGCAGATATTTCTCCTCCTCAGGAACATGCATTACATAGCCAAGGGCTCCCATGGTTCTGGGAACAATGGTAATCTTCTGCACCGGCTCTGAATTTTTCTGCAGAGCGCTGATCAGGGCATGCCCCACCTCATGATAGGATACGATCTTGCGCTCCTCCCTGCTCATGATGCGGTCCTTCTTTTCCTTGCCCACCAAAACCTGTTCTACCGCGTCAAACAAATCCTTTTGCGTCACATATTCTCTGCCGTGTTGCACCGCATTGATTGCCGCCTCATTGATCATATTGGCCAGGTCAGCTCCCACCGCTCCGCTGGTCGCAAGCGCAATGGCATCCAAATCCACGCTTTCATCCAGGTGTACATCCTTGGCATGAACCTTCAGAATCTCCACCCTTCCCTTCAAATCCGGTTTATCCACAATAATCCTTCTGTCAAAGCGTCCCGGACGCAAAAGCGCCTTGTCCAGAATCTCCGGACGGTTGGTTGCTCCAAGCACCAGAATTCCTTTGGAGGTGTCGAAACCATCCATCTCCGACAGAAGCTGATTCAAAGTCTGCTCCCTCTCTTCGTTGCCGCCTCCGTATTTATTATCACGGCTGCGTCCGATTGCATCTATCTCATCAATAAAAATAATACAGGGCGCATTCTTGGTTGCGTCTTTAAACAAATCCCTCACACGGGACGCGCCCACGCCCACATACAATTCAATAAAGTCGGAGCCTGACAGGGAAAAAAACGGCACCCTGGCCTCGCCTGCCACCGCCTTGGCAAGAAGGGTCTTACCTGTTCCCGGAGGTCCCACCAACAGCGCTCCCTTGGGAAGCTTGGCTCCAATCTTTACATATTTGCCGGGATTGTGCAGGAAATCCACAACTTCCTGCAAAGATTCCTTGGCCTCGTCCTCTCCGGCCACATCCCTGAATGTAATGCCTGTTTCCCTCTGGACATACACCTTGGCGTTGCTCTTACCGACTCCCATAGGGCCGCCGCCCTTGGACATCTTCCGAAACAAAAGGCTCAAAAGTCCCCACATGAGAATAAAGGGAAATACGTATGAAAGCAGAAAGCTGATGATCGTACTTGTTCCGTCCGCTACCTGCCCTTTCACCTCCACGTTATTCTCAAGAAGGCGATTAGTCAATGTATCGTCATCCTCAATCTTACCCGTATAATAACTTACCGCCGGATTGATACCATACATATACAAAATCGGAGACTGGTTCATCTGCTCGGCCTGAGGCTGTATATATACTCTGTCCGCCCCTATGACCACCGACTCAATCTTGCCATCCTCCAGCATCTGGATAAATTCGTTGTAGCTGATTTCCTGTTCCGAATCCCCTGTAATAAGCTTGACAAAGGAACTGACTAAAAGAAGCGACAAAAGCGCCGCTATGATAAACATGATGATATTCTGTTTCCTTGGATCCCTGCCGGGTCCTCCCGGGCCGCCGGAACCGTTACCGCCGCTCCCTCCGGAACCCCCATTGCCTCCCGGACCGCCCTCGTATTGATTTAAGTTGTTTTCACTCATGGTATCGCTCCATCTTCTCTATAACAGGCCAAAACAGGCTGATAAGCCCGGCCGTTATGTTTTCTTTTCCATTATAGTGACTGACAATCCATAAATCAATAATAAGATTGTGAAACTTTTCTAAATTATTTTTTCCTTTTTGAATTTAACAGTAGATTTTTTATTCTCTTTCATTGTATAATAGAAATGATTTGTTTCATAATTGGAGGGCGTACTATGGCTGTAAAATACGTATTTGTAACAGGCGGTGTTGTCTCAGGGTTAGGCAAGGGAATCACAGCCGCTTCTTTAGGCAGATTACTGAAAGCCAGGGGTTATAAGGTTACCATGCAGAAATTTGACCCCTATATTAATATTGATCCTGGAACCATGAATCCCATCCAGCACGGTGAGGTTTTTGTCACGGAGGACGGAACCGAAACAGATCTGGATCTCGGACATTACGAGCGTTTTATCGACGAAAATCTGGACAAGAATTCAAATGTAACCACAGGAAAAATTTACTGGAGCGTACTCCAAAAAGAACGCCGCGGTGATTATGGCGGCGGCACGGTTCAGGTAATTCCTCATATTACCAATGAGATTAAGAGCCGTTTTTACCGTAACTTTACCGATGAGGAGACACGGATTGCCATCATTGAAGTAGGAGGCACCGTCGGAGACATCGAAAGCCAGCCTTTTTTGGAATCCATCAGGCAGTTCCAGCACGAGGTGGGGCATGATAATGCCATCCTGATCCACGTTACCTTAATACCATATTTGAAAGCCTCCCAGGAAATGAAAACCAAGCCCACCCAGGCCAGCGTCAAGGAGCTCCAGGGTATGGGAATTCAGCCCGACATCATTGTGTGCCGAAGTGAATATCCTCTGAATCAGAGTATCAAAGACAAGATTGCACTGTTTTGTAATGTACCCAACAATCATGTGCTGCAGAATCTGGATGTGGAATATCTTTATGAAGCTCCCCTTGCCATGGAAAACGAGCACCTGGCCCAGGTTGCCTGCGAGTGCTTAAAGCTTGACTGTCCTGAGCCGGATCTTGCCGACTGGCGGGCTATGGTGGAGTCTCTGCGAACCCCCGGGGGAGAAGTAACCATTGCCATTGTAGGTAAATATGTGCAGCTCCACGATGCCTATATCAGTGTGGTGGAGGCCCTGAAACACGGCGGTATTTCCAACCTTGTGACCGTCAACATCAAGTGGGTCAATTCCGAAAACGTGACGGAAGAAACCGTTGACACTTTTCTCGGAGATGCAGACGGCATCCTTGTCCCCGGCGGCTTTGGTCCCAGGGGGATCGACGGCAAGATTTGCGCCATCACTTATGCAAGAACCCACAACATTCCTTTCCTGGGTCTTTGCCTTGGCATGCAGCTTTCTATTGTGGAATTTGCCCGCAATGTTGCCGGTTTTAACGATGCCCACAGTATTGAGCTTGATCCTTCCACCACCCATCCGGTTATCGCCCTTATGCCTGACCAGAACGGCGTGGAGGATATCGGCGGTACCTTAAGACTTGGTTCCTATCCCTGCGTTCTGGACAAGTCCTCCAAGGCCTATGAGCTTTACGGTGAAGAAACAATTCACGAACGCCACAGGCACCGCTACGAGGTGAACAACGATTTCCGCTCCGCTCTGACAGAGCACGGCATGAAGCTCTCAGGCCTGTCTCCTGACGGCCGGATTGTGGAAATGTGCGAACTCCCGGGGCATCCCTTCTTCCTGGCAACTCAGGGACATCCGGAACTAAAATCCAGGCCAAACAGACCCCATCCCCTTTTCAGAGGGTTTGTGAAAGCGGCCGTGGAACATCAAAAAAAATAAAACATTACGCACCGTGTGCATTATAAAAGGCTGCCGCATCCATTTCGTGCGGCAGCCTTTTCACATTTCAGCTTTTTGATTTTCCTTACCAATTATCCTTCAGAACCTTTCAGTAAAAACTAGTGGAACAGTCTCGTCACCAGAGACTCCTGATCCATTTGTCTTCTGAGCATCAGATTTTTGTATTGGCTGAGGAGTTCTTCTTTCTTTTTCTCGGAAATTGCCTTGGGCATATCCAGATCTTCCAGACGGCTTCTGGAGCTGAGCTGCTCTAAAGATGCAGATGTATTATAATTGTAAGCATACTCCAGGCGATTGGTAGATGCGCCAATGCCGCTTCTCTGGCTGGCAACCATGTCCATCGCGTTGTCAATGGCATCCAGACTGAAATTACCGCTGGTTACATCCAAATCCGCAATTCCAAGCTTCTCCAATGTGGAGTTAGCCATCTGGATCGACATACCGGTTCCGTCAGGGTTAATTGCCAGATTCATATCTGCCATGCTTCCGTCAAGCAGCTTCTGCTCATTAAATACGGTATTCTGAGCCTGCTGCTGAATTCCCTCCTTGAGCTGGTCGATTTCAGTCTGAAACATCTCCCTGTCGGAATTCGAATACAAACCATTCATGGATCTTAAACCCAGCTCACGGATTCTCTGCAGATAGTCCATAATTCCGTCCAATGCGCCATCCGCCACATTCAAAGCGCCAATGCCGTCCTGGGCGTTTTCAGCCGCTGCGCCAAGTCCGTTCTCCTGCCTTTGGAGCTTCTGTCCAATGGCAAGCCCTGCCGCATCATCAGCCGCCGTGTTAATCCGTTTCCCACTGGCAATATGAGAATAGGACTGATAAAGTCCGCTGCCTATTGTCATAGAGCTCATTTTCATACCTCCTTCCATCTAAAGATTTTATTCTTTGCTTCTTTATTATATAGCTTATGACCGGATATTTCAATTGTTTTCATTGATGAGCCGCATCCTTAAACCCTTCTTTTATGGTTTCTCCCCTGAGAACACCTTCCTCCGCTCTCAGAGGAGCCGCCGGAAAATCCCGGTACCCGGTCCGGTCCCCCCGGGAAGGATAATAAAAGGTATACCCATGAAGTTCATATTCTATCGTCTCAAAATTCTCATAATCCTTCTGCTTCAGCAAATATTCCGATGTCAGTCCTCTTCCTGTTTCCACGCCAAAAAACGCCAGCTTATAGAGGGCTATCACTGCAAGTGAAATATAATAAATCCTGAACCGATCCAGATGAGGGCTGACCAGCAGATACAAATGTCCCCATACCAGGGCAGGGCTCATCCAGAGAAACACGCATCCATACCGGATCAGCGGCGCACTGAGAAGCCAGAATAAAAAGCAGACCGTCAAAACTCCTTCCACGAATAAATAGTCTGCCAGCTCCCCTTTTTTCCTCAAAACTGCATATATTACCAGGACTGTCAGAATCAGAATACCGCTCAGCGCCAGCGCCAGAAACACCTTATCTGTTCCGTCCAACCCCTTAATCCACCCGGGCAGCCAGATTCTCAGCGGTTCATCGTATCTTGCCACATCGCTGTACCCCCTGCCCCACACCTGTATTTCCCGTGCATCGTAGTCTGCCATTCCTTTGGGAATCTTAAAATCAAAGGAAAACAGATCAATGGCTGTAAAAGGATAGATCAGCCAGCCTGAAAGAATCACATTTCTTACAAAAAAAGGAACCGCTGTCAAAATCCCCAGCCCCAGGGAAACGGCTATTTCCTTCCTGCGCTTTTCTTTTATCATCATAAACGCCGGTTTCAGGGTGAGAAGCAGAATCAGAGCCCCCGAGAGCTTGACCGTAAGCACCACCACCGAAAGAACGCACAGCATTGCAAAGGGCAGGGCAGATTTTTCTTTTCTCTCAGTCAGATCGAGCCACCGGATCACAATATAAAGCGCCAGCAGTACCATGAAATAATCGGAGGCCGGTGATACCATCTCATCAAAGATATTCAGCAGATAGTAAATTCCAATTAGCCTTGCGAAATCTGAAAGTAAGGGTTTTCTGCCCCGGCGCCGGCTTAAGGCTTCCCCGCAGACCAATACCAGCAGAAAGCCCAGAAAGCCCGCACACACATGATAGGACTGTCCCCCCAGAAACGCCATGCTGTAAAGAGCGGAAAGGCAGAATGCCGCACTGTTATAGGCAAGTCTGCTGTGGAGATTCCCCAGCCCCGGCACAATTCCATACTCTTCAATCCAACGGATACTCTGCGCATGATAAAGACCCGTATCGTAGTGGATCAACCCTGCAGATGTGCCATAAGCAAACAGCAGAAACAACAAAACTGTTGCCGCGGCCTTTACCGGAGTCATTGTCAGCCGAACCACGCGGAAATTCTCTGCCATTTCTCTTCCGAAGACCGCAATGCACAAAAAGCAGATTATCAGCAAAATCAGGTTTGCTCCAAAACCGACCTTCCAAAAAATACTGAAAAACTGGGAATAGACCGTCATTACCGCTATGCCTGTATACAGATAATCTGTTTCTTTCCGGCCGGAACCTCTTTCTCTTCCGGAAAGCATGCTGATGCAGGCAAATCCTGTAGCATAACAGGTAAACAGCATATAAAACCAGATCAATATAACCGAAAGCATTTATTTATTCCTGTTTTCTTTGTATTCCCTGCAAGTTATTCCGGCGATTTCTCTCAGGTCGGCATCCATCATCATGGCTACCAGCCCTTTGAAGTCAACCTTCCTTTTCCAGCCCAGAACCTTCTCTGCTTTTGCAGGATTTCCCCACAGGAATTCCACCTCTGCCGGACGGTAATACTCCGGATTGACATCTACCAACAGTCTGCCGGTTTCACTGTCATATCCCTTTTCATTGACACCTGTTCCTTCCCATCTGATACTGATGCCCAGTTCTCCAAATGCAGCCTCCACAAATTCTCTCACGGTGTGAGTCTGGTTAGTCGCAAGCACATAGTCATCCGCCCTGTCCTGCTGCAGCATCATCCACATTCCTTCAACATAGTCCCCCGCAAATCCCCAATCCCGCTTTGCGTTCATATTTCCCAGGGAAAGTTTTTCCTGTTTTCCTGCCACTATATTGGCAATCGCCAGCGTAATCTTCCGGGTAACGAAATTTTCTCCCCGTCTTGGAGATTCATGGTTGAACAGAATGCCGTTGCAGGCAAACATATTGTAAGATTCTCTGTAATTTACCGTAATCCAGTAGGAATACAGCTTGGCAGCGCCGTAAGGGCTTTTGGGATAAAAGGGGGTTGCTTCGCTCTGAGGCGCGGTTTCAGGAAGTCCGCCAAACAACTCGGAGGTAGATGCCTGATAATATCTGCTGTTCCCGCCGTTTACCCGTATCGCCTCCAGAAGCTTAAGGGTGCTGACCCCGGTAGCCTCCGCCGTATATTCCGGCACTTCAAAGGAGACCCCTACATGCGACTGGGCCGCCAGATTATATACCTCCGTGGGACGGATCTCCGCCACCAGCCGCATCAGATTACTGGAATCCGTAGTATCTGCAAAATGAAGGAAAAATTTGACTCTGTTATAATTTGACTCCAAAATATGATCGATGCGGGAAGTATTGCTGATGCTGTGCCTTCTGATAAGGCCATGAACCTCGTACCCCCTTTCCAGCAAAAATTCTGCCAGATAAGAACCGTCCTGTCCTGTAATTCCTGTAATCAGTGCAATTTTCTGCATAAAAAACTCCTGCCTTTCCGTAACCTGCCTTTCCTCAACCGCAGGCACATTATAATTATCTTATTATTTAAAAAACATTTCCCACAAACAGCGCAATAACAACCCCCAGAAAAGCCCCCATCAGAACCTGTAAAGGAGTATGGCCCACGAATTCTTTCAGCCTTTCTTCCGCACTGATCCGGTTCCCCATATTGGTAAAGACCTCCAGCATTTCATTCAGAACCCGTCCCTGTTTTCCTGTTTCCCGGCGCACGCCCATTGCATCATACATAACAATAATGGCAAGCATAATGGATATGGCAAATTCAAAGCTTCCTCCTCCATACCGCATCCCTGAGGCAGTTGCCAGAGCACAGACTGTTGCAGAGTGGGAACTGGGCATCCCGCCGCTCCCTACCATCCTTTCCGCCACAAATTTTTTTGAAATAATCATATGAATCAGAGTCTTTAAAATCTGTGCCACTAACCATCCTAAAACTGCCGAAATAAAAATCTGATTTTGAAATAACTCACTGATAAAATCCATGTCTGCTCTCATCTGCACAGCTTTTATGTGCGCATAAATAATAAACGTTTCAACAATTATCGTTCTTATTTTACCCTCTATTTTTAATTTAAACAAGTCATTTCCTCACAGATGTCAATCTTTCCATTGTTCGTAATAATTTCTTAATATTTTTGTATAACATTTTACATATTTTTCTAGTGACTCCGTTATCCTTCTGTGCTATAATCAGTTCTGTGTGATTTTTAAATCCATATTTTTATGATTTTGAAAGCGAGGAAAAATGATGAAAAGATTACAAGTGCTTTTCCTTGTAGCCTTATCTTCATCTCTTTTATTATCCGCCTGCGGAAAAGAAAAGGAAGAGACAATCCAGCCGGTTGTTGAACCTATTGTTGAGGCTCAGCCCGAGATAAAGGAAGAGGATGTGGAAGAGGCTGATGAAGGGGAAACGGAAAATCCGGATATGCCCCCCGCAGAGGGCATGGTGAGAAGCAGAATCACAAATGAATGGGTAGATGAGGAAGTAGATAAAACCCGCCCTATTGCCGTCATGATTCCCAATACCAAAACAGCCAGTCACTATGGTCTCTCCCAGGCATCTGTTCTCTACGAATGCAATGTGGAATCCAGTATTACAAGATTAATGGCTATTTTTGATGACTGGAGCAGCTTTGAAAAACTGGGAAATATTCGAAGCAGCCGCGATTATTATATCTATTGGGCTTTTGAATGGGATGCTCTTTATATTCATTTCGGCGGGCCTTTTTACATAGACGATCTGGTTGGAAGAGACGATACACAAAATGTCAACTGCATAAATTATGCTAACGCAAGCTACAGAGATACTGCAAAAGACTCCACTGACAATGCATTTACCAGCACAGACAGAATAAAGGATGCTGTAAGTCATTATGGATATCCTCTGGAATATCGGGACGGGTATTCAGACGAACAGCATTATCTCTTTGCTCCTGACAGCAGCCCTAACACCCTTGAGCAGTATGATGATGCCATTACTGCCGGAACCGTTGATATGTCCCCTGCCTATCCTGTGACAAACTGTTACTTCAAATATAATGAAGAGACAGGATTGTATGACAGATATCAGCATTTGTCCGGTACCAGCGATGGCCCTCACATCGATCTGGCAAATAATCAACAGCTTTCCTTCAAAAATCTGCTGATTCAGAACACTTATTACGAAGTAAGAGACCAGAAGGGTTATCTTTCTTTCCAGTGTCATGATACCACCCGCGACGGCTGGTTCTTTACCAATGGAAAGGGAATCCATGTAACCTGGGAAAAGACCTCCGATTATGGCGCTACCAGATACTTTGACGATGCCGGGAGCGAAATCAAGCTCAATACCGGAAAGACTATGGTTTGTATCGTTGAGGATGGTGATACCTTTACAGTAGACGGACAGGCTATTGAAAATTAGAATATGTATAAAATACACAAAAATAAAGCGCCGGTACCCAAATCCGACGCTTTATTTTTATTCCCCCAAACCATTTTCAATTGCTTTAACCAGAGTTTGAAGCGCATTCTCTTCGTCCTCTCCATCGCATATAAGTTCAATTTCATCACCGCATTTAACGCAGGCACCCAAAACACTTAGTACGCTTTTGGCATTCGCAGTATTTCCCCTGAACGTAAAGGTTATCAATGATTTAAACTGCATTGCTTCTTTGCACAGGATGCCGGCCGGCCTCAGATGAAGGCCTGTTGGGTTTTTAATAACCACTTTCTGGTTTACCATGCCTATCCCTCCAATTCCTTATGACTCATACACACGCATCAGCGTGTCTCATTATATCATTTTCTAATTCCTTTCACAAGATATCACAGCATGATATTCTGAATCAGTTCTGCCAGCTGTCCTGCTTCCCTCTCTATCATCTGCTGATCTTTTCCTTCGATCATAACGCGGACCATCGGCTCCGTTCCTGACGGCCTGATCAGCACTCTTCCTTCACCTGCAAATTTGTCGGTAAGCTTCTGAATGGCATCTGCAATTTCCGGATATTCCATATATTTCTCTTTTTTATGGTTGGGTACCGACGCGTTTACCAGAGCCTGAGGAAGTACCTCCATAATAGCTGCCAGCTCTGAGAGCTTCTTTTCTGTTTCCACCATGACCGCTAAAAGGTGAAGCGCACTCAAAAGACCGTCTCCTGTGGTATTTTCCTTAAGGAAAATAATATGTCCCGACTGTTCGCCGCCAAGACTGGCGCCAATCTCCTTCATCCTCTCCAGAACATACCTGTCGCCTACCTTTGTCTGCTCGATATGAATGCCGTTCTTTTCACCCATCAGGAAAAATCCAAGATTGCTCATAACGGTTGCCACAATGGTATTGTCGGTAAGCTCCCCCTTATTCTTCATGTGATTGCCCACAATCGCCATAATCTGATCGCCGTCCACTACGTTTCCCTTTTCATCTACAGCCATCAGTCTGTCGGCATCACCGTCAAAAGCAAGACCAATATCCGCATTTTCATAGACTACCCTGGCTTTCAGCTCTTCCATATGAGTCGAACCACAGTTGGCGTTGATATTGGTTCCATCCGGCATATTGTGAATAGCCACTACATTTCCGCCAAGCTCTCTGAGCGCTTCCACAGAAGTGTAATAGGAAGCTCCCTCCGCACAGTCCACCACGATCTTAAGACCGGAAAGATCAACATTGACAGATTTGATTGAATGATTGATATATTCCTCTCTGGCGTCAGTCCTGTATTTTATTTTTCCTACATTAGCGCCAATAGGAAACTTAATTCCATTCATCTCATTTCTGATGATAGCCTCAATCTCGTCCTCCAAAGCATCCGGCAGCTTATAGCCCTCTCCGTCAAAAAACTTAATCCCGTTAAACTCCACCGGATTATGGGACGCAGAAATTACCACTCCCGCATCTACCTTGTACTTTCTGGTAAGATACGCCACCGCAGGTGTGGGTATCACCCCAACATAAACGGCATTGGCTCCCACTGAACAAATCCCTGCCATCAACGCATTGGCAAGCATATCCCCCGAAATTCTTGTATCACAGCCCACCATAATTGTCGGCCTGTGCTTATTTTCTTTTGTGAGAACATAGGCGCCGGCCTGCCCTAACTGCATCGCAAGCAAAGGTGTCAATTCATCATTTGCCACTCCTCTGACGCCGTCTGTACCAAACAATCTACTCATTTTCTTCCTCCTCAACTTCTGATATATGCAGGGTTACATTCACATTTCTGAGAAGCGCAATTCCTTCCGGCAGGTTAAAATCAACTCCCACTGTATAAAAACCCGGTTCCGGCTGCTCCATTCCCTGCTGCTGCATCCACTTTTCAACATCCACCGTGCCGCTGATTGAATTTGCCTGCAGAGCGGACACCTCTTCGGGAAGGCCGCTGACCTCCAGAGAAATTGTTTCATCCAAACCGGAAATGCTGGTATTATATCCTTCCGGCGAATTTATGATTCTTACCCGTTCTTCCCTGATTGGCAAAATTCTGCTGACCTCCTGCTCAATATAAACAGTGGCCGTTCTATAAGCATCGGCTGTATCTGCCAATGATACATTATCAGGCAGATACTGGCGCAGATCTATCTGTACCACAAGATCCTCCGTTCTATCTGTAATATCAAGAGGTATTTCTATGGAGGATACATTTCTGAGCACACTCGCTCTTCCTGTTATTGTTACCGAGTTTCCGCTTACATCAATTGCCCCCGTCTCTCTGAATCCTGCCGCCGGGCTTCCGCTTACAGTATAGTTTATTGGAACTGTCACCAGCTGCCCGATAGCCACCCTGACGTCCACCGTCTTGATGTTCTGTGTGATATTGCGGGCATCTACCACATTGTCCTCCGCATCATAAAGCTTAATTTCCGCATTGGTCACAATGTCACTGGTCATTCCCGTCACATCAACATCCACTGAGGCTTTTACAATCTGGTCAATTACCGACTGAGGCCCTGAAATCCTCACCAGATTTTGTCCTGTACTGATATCTCCTATCTTGTATCCCGATTCCACTTCGCCTGATACGGTTGCCTTCAGAGAAAGGGCCTTACTCCGTTTATTTTCAATATTCAGCCTTACCGTATCCAGATTACCCGTAATACTGGCAATGTCTCTGCTGGAAATATCTGTTGACAGCTTAATGGAAATCGTGTCCAGGCTGCTCAGCTCACTGACATCCGCCGTGGCAATGATATTCTCCGCTTTAAGCTCGCTGATGACAGAACGAGGCGCCTTCACGGTTACCCTGCCGATCACATCCGTGTTATCCAAAACCTCATATACCTGATTGGAATCTGTGATCAGTTCTGTATTCAGAAGCTTTACCGGTATATTATAATAGTTCTCGGAAACCGTCGGATTATTGGCGCTGTTAACCACCAGCCAGATTACTATTGCAATAAAGACGGAGGCAAGCTTCAGTCCAATATTGTTTGTTAACCTATTTTTCACCTTTAGACCGCCCCTTCCACAGGATTCTCTTCCGGCTCTCTTCCTCCGGTTTATCCTGAATCGTTCTCAATTTCTCTTTCAGGGCATCGCCGCTTAAACTGCGCTCCAGCTTTCCTTCGTAAGCCACGCTTATCTTTCCGGTTTCCTCCGATACAATAACGGTAAGGGAGTCCGTTACCTCCGAAATTCCAACCCCGGCTCTGTGTCTGGTACCTAAATCCTTGCTGAGCTGCATATTATCCGAAAGAGGAAGATAACATGTGGCAGAAGTAATTCTGTTACCGCGAACAATAACCGCTCCGTCGTGAAGCGGCGTATTATGTTCAAAAATATTGATCAGAAGCTGGCTGGTAACAATACCATCCACGTCAATTCCAGTCCGTTCATATTCCGCCAGACTTTGATTTTGCTCCACCACAATCAGGGCACCCGTTTTTACCTTACCCATTTCCACACAGGCTTTTGCGATTTCATTGATGGTTTTATCAGAAAATCTTCCCTCGGCTGCCGTCTTTCCCAATTCAAACGGGACTATAGAACTGAAAATATTTTTCCTGCCCAACTCCTCAATTGCCTTTCGAAGCTCCGGCTGCAGAATTACAATCACGGCCGTCACCGCTACCCCAAACATATTATTTACAATCCAGAGTATGGTGTTCATCTCAAAATATGCCGCAATCAGGACAAACACTGCAATCACGAGAATTCCCTTTAACAAGGACCACGCCTTTGTAGTTTTGATCCATACCAGAATATGGAAGATCAGAAAGGAGATAATAATGATCTCCACAATATCCGCCCATCTAATACCGGATACCCGGGACAGGTAAGTCTCCATAATTTCTAATGCACGTAACATTTTATTGTTCCCCGATAAAATAATTGTTGAATGGATTCTTATTTTCTGGACTGGCTTCCCGCCGCCCTTTTTCTGGAGGAATTAATTTTCTTTACTGTTTTGGACGGTGTGGCAACCGTAATCTTCGGTATGGCCTTTACATAATAATAATACTCATCATCTTCAAACTGAACCTTTTCGGTTCGGCTGTAATCCACATTAAAGGCAAAAAACTGCACGATCATTGCAATCAGAACGGAAAAAATACTTCCTATGATAACTCCTCCGATGGGCACATTTGTGTCAAATATCAAATCCCCCACCAACAGCACCATAACATCTGTTAAAGCGCCTGCAATGATTGCAATTGTCCATGCATAATTGACAGACATTTTTCTGATGATATATACGACAATAATTGTAAATGCAAAGGCAGCGATTGTTAAAAACATATCCTTATTATTAAGGAAACCGTCAATAATAAGCCGAAATCTGGCTACCATGTCCTCCATGTCCATCCCTGTAAAGGAGGCGGCATTATCTGCAATATAGCTGACAAGATAACTTACCGTAATACCGCACCCAACGGAAACAGCACTGGCCGGTGTCCCCAAAAGTCCCATGGCAAGCGGCACAGCATAAGGGATTTTCAAAATAAAGCACATTGGGGTCAGCAAAACAACCAGTGTATCCTTCGGCGAAAATCTGAAATAAAGCAGGAACATTACCAAAAACAGCACCAGAACAATCACTGCGCACTCCAGAGACAATGCGTAGAGGTGAAGCACCGTAAACAGAGCAGCCACAAAAATTATAAAGTTCATAGGCATGAACGAACACATAAGCGCGACTATAAGGACAATGGATATATCATCCAGCCTTCGCATGTAACCGATCTGTCCGTTGATCATCATCATTGCAGTCAGCGCTACAATCAGCTTCATTAATGGTTTCAAATATACTTCATATTTACTTATAAAATTTTTTATATACTGCTTTGCAACAAGTAAGGTTGTCATATATAGTCTTCCTCATTATTTATTGTCATACATCCCCGCCAGTTTTCTGAGGTTGCTGTGATAGCTTTTCAGATTTTTCCTTGCTTTGGCATATCGGGTTGCATACAGAATATAGGATATCACTCCATATCCCCCCACAAAACATAAGTACTGTATAACAACATTCTTTCCAAATCCCAGCAAATCCATCTTATAGACATTCTGCATCAGTTCCTCGAAATTATAAAAGAGATAAACAGCAAACAGTGCAAAAAAAGCGATGGTTGCGGCTATTACTGACTTCAAGACCTGGAACCCGATATAATCGCCTCTGAAATAATTAACGACAACCATATCCTTTTTTCCTTCATGAGTTTCATAGGAAGCCAGCTTCGTCATGAGAATGACTTTTTCTTCATTTACCATAGTTTATAACCATACTCCTTCCACAGTCGGGTTCTGGTTTTTATTTGAGGAAACGCATTTTATCGCGCTCGCTCTTTCTTTCAGGCTTCTGAACCGGCTCCTTGGGTTTATCCATCCCCATCGTATGTTTAAATCCATTACTCAGCTCCGCCTTGCATTTATCGCAGAAACGGCCGGACTGAATCATAGCCCCGCAGCCCTCACAGGGAATCCTGATCGGTGAGTCATCCGCAAACTGCAGTCTCTCTTCCCTGATCCACTGGCGGATCTGCTTTACATCCACCTCGCAGGCCTCTGCCACTTCGGCGATATCCGCGCCGCGATTCTCCTGCACAAATTTTTTTACTTCCTGGAATTTAGCCTCCTGACCTTCCTTACATCTGGGGCAGACCACAGGCCCGGCGATATAATTGAATATTTTCCCACATTTTCTGCAATTACGTACATTCATATCTATACCTCCTCTAGATTCCCCTTCCAATGGCAAGCGCCATGAAATAGATTTGTTTAACTCCCTTTTCCATGAAAGTCTGCGCCATGGAATCAATCGTAGCTCCTGTTGTATATATATCGTCTATAATAACAATCGTATTTAATTTTACATCATTTATACTAATTTTAAAAGCCCTTTTCAAATTATTTTGCCTTTCGGAGTGACTTAATCCTTTCAGCGGCCTTGTTCTTTTCACTCTTCTTATCAACGAGGCCTCCATGGGAATTCCTGAAAGCTCAGACAGCTTCCCGGCAATAAGTTCCGCCTGATTATAGCCGCGGCTTCTTTTTCGGGATGGATGGACAGGAACCGGAATCAGGGCGTCCGGACGAATCGCTGCAAGCCACTGTACTCTTTTATTATACAGCTCACTTCCGTAAAAAGAACCATATTCCATTCTTCCTGCATATTTGAAACGAAAAATGGAATCCGCCATACTGCCGTAATCGTATAATGCGGTTCCCTGGGTATAAATGTGTTTTATCCTGGCGCAGTCGCCGCAATATTCCTGATCTTCCTTTTTCAGTTGCTTACCACATTTCATACAGCATGGTTCTTTAATATAAACTATCTTACTTCTGCACCCGCTGCACACCGCTTCTCCCGGCCGGTCCACAATTTCATCGCAGACCGCGCACCGCCTCGGAAACAACAAATCCAATATTTTATCCTTAAGCTTCATTCATCCCCCATTATTGCAATTTCTTTTATTCTGTCACAAAGACTGGTAAACCGTTTATTCTGCCTTTCATTTTGAATCATTTCGCGGATAGCTTCCCTGCTTCCCAGAATCGTGACACATTTTTTTGCGCGGGTCACCGCTGTATAAAGCAGATTTCTGTTGAAGAGAAGCTTCGGCCCATTCATAATCGGTAAAAGAACCGCCGGATACTCGCTTCCCTGAGATTTATGAATCGTCACTGCATAGGCAAGTTCTATCTCATCTAATCCCGAAAAAGAATACTCCGCCTTTCTGTGTTCATCGAACTCCACCGTCAAAAGCTGGGAGGGCTCATCAATCTTTGTTATAATCCCGGTATCTCCATTAAAAACGCCCACGCCTTTGTCTATTGGTATTCCATATTGACTTACGATCTCCCATGGAAGCTGATAATTGTTTTTGATCTGCATAACCTTATCCCCTTCCCGAAACAGACGCTCTCCCGACTGATATTCTTTTTTCTTATTATCAGGCGGGTTCAGATATTGCTGCAAAATACCATTTAAAACCTCCACCCCAAGATTTCCTTTTCTCATGGGCGTCAGCACCTGAATATCATAAGGATCCGCTTTTACATACGGCGGCAGCTTTTCTCTGATCAGCTGAATCATATGTTTGTAGATTACATTGACATTCTTTCTCTCCAGGAAAAAGAAGTCACGGCTCTTATTCCCCAGGTCAATTTCTTCTCCCCGGTTGATCTTATGGGCATTGACTACAATATCACTCTCCCCGGCCTGCCTGAAAATCCGTTTTAAGATTACCACAGGAAAAGCCAGGCTCTCTATCAAATCCTGAAGAACCTGTCCCGGCCCGACACTGGGGAGCTGATCCACATCCCCCACCATAATCAATCTGGTACCTGCGCTGATCGCGCTCAGAAGAGATTTAAAAAGATGGATATCGACCATGGACATTTCGTCAATAATGACTGCATCTGCCTCCAGCGGATTATCTTCATTTCGCTCGAACTGCGCCCGTTTTCCCTCTTTCTGCCATGCAGAGGAATTTTCTTCCGCTCCGGATGTGGCGTTTTCCACCGCTCCGTTCACTTCCAGAAGCCTGTGAATTGTACGCGCTTCATATCCTGTTGCCTCCGTCATACGCTTAGCCGCTCTTCCGGTCGGCGCCGCCAGCAGAATATCCATTCCTTCCGCCTCAAAATAGCGGATGATCGTATTGATCGTCGTGGTCTTTCCTGTGCCCGGTCCTCCCGACAGAATCATGACGCCCGATTTTACGCTTTGGAGTACCGCTCTTTTCTGCAGTTCATCCAGTATGATTCCCTGTTCCTTTTCCAGCTCCTGCAGAAGTTTGTTGACTTTTAGCTCTCCTGCTTTATTTTGCCCTTCATTCCCTTCTTCATCAAAGCTGATACTATTCAAATCATGCAGCATCCTGGCACAGCTCAGCTCAGTATAATAATAGGAAGAAACATAGATTCTTTTTTCCTCTCCGCTGATTTTAATAACCAGTTTTTTATCCATAGCCAAATTAGAGAGCTGAACAGCAATCACTTCCTCCTTGAGCGCCAGCAATTCGGACGCCCGCTTCATCAGCACTCCTTCAGGCAGATAAGTATGTCCTTCTGCAGCCGCCTGAAACAGCACGTACAGTATGCCGCTTCTCACCCGAAAGTCCGAATCCGTATGAATCCCTATTTTGGAAGCAATTTCATCAGCCTTCCTGAACCCTATCCCGTCAATATCTTCCGCAAGCTTATAGGGGTTCTCCTTCATGATTGCATACAGTTCCATGCCATAACGATTAAAAATTTTAACCGCCAGCGTATTGGAAATCCCATATTTTTGGAGAAAAACATATGCCTCCCGCATATCCTTTTTTTCAAGCATCTGTCCGGCTATTTCTTTCGCTTTCCTTTCGCTGATTCCCCTGATCTCAACCAGTCTTTCAGGCTCTTCTTCGATGATCCGGAAAGTATCCCTGCCGAATTTTTTGACAATCCTTGAGGCCAACGATTCCCCGATCCCCTTGATGGCTCCGGATCCAAGGTAGCGCACAATACCGGCTTCATCATCCGGCTCCACCATCTTTGCCCGCTCTACCTTAAGCTGCATCCCATATAGTGGATGCTCCACAAATTTTCCCTCCAGCTCCAGCGTCTCTCCGGCTTCAACAGAACGAAAACTCCCCACGCAAACCAGTTCTTCCCCCTCCGTCACCAGCGCTATAACCGCATATCCATTTTCCTTATTCTGGTATATTATATGATCTACATACCCTGTAACCGTATCCAAAAAAGTCCCCCTTTGTCCGCCAACAAGCAAAAGCTGCCAAATAAAACGGTAACCCGTTTTATTCCAGCAGCCCTTATTGACATAAAGACAGTTCGCAGCGCGCGCTGTCCGTTGTTTGACATAAAGATATCTGGCGAAGCCTGACATCCGTTGTTTGTTTATTCACAACGCTCCCGGCATTCCTGCCGGGCAGGTAAATAGCTTTACAGATTATAATTCCGCTTCATCTGTTCGTACATCATCTGAGCCAGTCCCAGACCCTGATTTTCCGTAGAGGTCGCTGCCAGACTCTGAATTGCCGAATCCTTAAAGAAATCTACAAGATTACTATTCGAGCTGCTGCTGTTCTCATCCTTGAAGCAATCAACTGTCTTCTGCATTTCCTTGAACACCTGCTCCAGGAAATAGGACTCAAATTGTTTACAGACATCCAACAGTTCTTCGTCGGAGGCCTCGGAATAATCCGCATTGTTTACAGTTTCCTTCAATCTGGTTCCTGTAGTGTTCTGTGTTGTCAACAAACCTGTATACAGAGAGGACATATTTCCAAGTTCCATCTTCTTTTCCTTCCCGATCAATCTCACTGATCTTTGGCTCTGTTTTGAACTCAGCCCGGTTAATCCGGCTTCAAAGCTTACGCCTGGCCGCTGTTAACGCTTCAGATTATTGGCTGTCTGCATCATTTCATCCGTGGTAGTAATTGCTTTGGAGTTCATCTCATATGCCCGCTGCGCCACGATCAGATTAACCATCTCATCCGCCACCTGCACATTGGAGCCTTCCAGATAATTCTGAACCATTCTGCTGGGTACAAGATTTCTGTTGGTAGACTCATTCAGGGCAGCGCCGCTGGCCGGGGAAACCTCCCACAGCGTATCTCCCTTCCTTACCAGTCCTCCGGGATTGTTAAACTGATACATCCCTATCGTCATATTCAATGACTGTGGGGTATTATTTGCATCCGGATAGCAGATCGTTCCGTCGCCTGTAATCGTTATTCTGTTAGTCACATAATTGGTTCCCAATGTGATTGTGCGCCCCGTAGAGCTCAAAACCGGAAGGCCATCCTGATTCGTGAGGATCAGCCCTCTGTTGCCATTCGTCGCCCAGGTAAAATCTCCATTCCGGGTATAATATGTATTTCCGTCGCTTCCCTGAATTGCAAAATAGCCTTCTCCCTCAATAGCAAATGATGTAGGGCTGTTGGAGGACAAAAGACTTCCCTGTGTAAAAATGGAGTTAATAGAAGAATTCCTCACGCCAAGCCCCACCTGAGAACTCGTGGGCTTGGGATCTCCATTGGCTGTTGTTGTGGCCGTCTGCAGCGTCTGATAAAGAAGAGACTTAAACTGTGCCACCTGCGCCTTATATCCCACCGTATTAACATTCGCCAAATTGTTGGCAATCGTATCCACATTTGTCTGCTGAGCATTCATACCAGTTGCTGCTGACCATAAACTCCTGACCATAAATTATCTGCCTCCTTAAATCTTTCCAATCTGGTTCGCCGCAATATCCAGCGTACCGTCAATTGTGGTGATCATCTTCTGGTTGCTTTCATATGCCCGGGAAACCGCAATCATGTTCACCATTTCAGTCACCACTGACATATTGGCCTTTTCCAGTGCTCCGGAATATACCTGGCCCACCGCTTCCTTTTCCTGGGCTCCTTCTATAGGCTGAAAATAATTCTCTCCATAACGCTCCAGATAATTGTAATCCTCAAAATCTGTAACCTGAAGCGTTGCCACCACATTACCATCCTGAATAATCTGGCCGCTGGTGTTGATTTCCGTTGTCAAAAGCGGATCTATCTCAATCGGCGCACCATCTTCGTCCAGAACCGAATCTCCGTCTCTTGTCACAAGACGCCCCTCCTGAGTCAGGGTAAAATCACCGTCTCTTGTGTATTTAACGGATGTCTCACCATCTCTATTGGTGTATTCTACGGCAAAGAATCCTGCATCTGTCAGTGCCAGATCATAGGTGTTGCCCGTTGTCTTGATAGGACCCTGGGAAAAATCCGTGTAACCCTCTCCAATCTTTACACCCGGATGATTGACCCCCAGCCTCCTTGAGAGATGATATCCTTCCGAGGCGTCTTTAATCTTATAAGCCAGAACAGCATCAAACGACTGGCTGGTTGCACCTTCTTTTTTGAATCCGTTGGTATCCGCATTAGCCAGGTTATTGGTAAGCACATCCATTCTTTTCTGTTCATTGATCATGCCAGTATAGGCAGTATACAATCCCTTAACCATAAAAAATCACCTTCCGTCAAAAAACTGTTATATTTCCATAGAAATTGATATTCATATTAATCTTCTCTGTAACCGGCAAGAAATTCTACAAACTTACCTGTTCCCACAGCTACCGCCGTCATTGGATCCTCGGCGGTCATGGTATTGATTCCCGTCTTCTCTGAAATCAGATTCTCCAATCCCCTTAAAAGACTTCCTCCCCCTGTCAGCACAATTCCTCTGTCCGCAATATCAGCAGCCAGTTCAGGCGGTGTTTTCTCCAGCACACTGTGGATCGTCTCTATGATCTGGGCAGTTGCCTCCTTGAGAGCTTCCTCGGTTTCTTCCGAGGACACCTTTACCGTCTTGGGAAGTCCCGTTACAAGATTACGCCCCCTTACATCCATATAATCCACTTCCGGCCGTTTAAAAGCCGAGCCGATCTTAATCTTAATATCCTCTGCCGTTCTCTCTCCGATCAGCAGATTGTGCTTTTTACGCATATAGCGCACCAGAGCCTCGTCAAAATCATCGCCGGCAATCTTAATGGAAGCGCTGACCACCGTTCCTCCCAGGGAAATAACTGCAATGTCGGACGTACCTCCTCCGATATCAACAATCATGTTTCCGCAGGGTTTGGAAATATCAATCCCGGCGCCGATTGCAGCGGCGATCGGCTCTTCTATAATGGAAACTTCCCTGGCTCCCGACTGGAGCGTGGCATCCTCCACGGCTTTCTTCTCCACCTCAGTCACGCCGCTGGGTACACATACGGCAATCCGCGGTTTCCGGAAAGTCTTTTTGCCAAGAGCTTTCTGGATGAAATATTTCATCATCTGTTCTGTCACCTTATAATCAGAAATTACTCCCTGACGCAAAGGACGGACAGCCACAATATTTCCGGGAGTTCTTCCAAGCATCAGCCTGGCGTCCTCCCCTATAGCCTTAATTTTATTAGTATCTCTATCAAAAGCTACAACCGAGGGCTCCTTGAGGACTACTCCCCTGCCCCTGATGTAAACCAAAATGCTGGCGGTTCCCAAATCGATTCCAATGTCTGTGTACTGCATCTACCTTGTGCCCCTTTCTTAGACTAACAACCTGATTGTATTTTCTATATTAAATTTATAATTCTCCTAGTAAGACGCATATAGAAGTTATTATAACCCATAGAAATACATTTTCAAAGGGGTTTAACAAAAAATTTATAAAAATGGACACAACATTAAAAACGGCTCCTTCCGTTTCCCTGCTGCATCCATGCTGTAATTATTTATCGGTATTTTTCTAAATTTTCTTTATACTTTTCCAGCATTTTTTTGATATACCGTCCTGTATGGGAGGCCGCATTCTCCGATACCTCCTCGGGAGTTCCGATGGCTACAACTTCTCCTCCCCTGTCACCGCCATCCGGCCCCAGGTCAATAATATAATCCGCAGTCTTGATCACATCCAGATTATGCTCAATGACCACCACCGTATTGCCGCCGTCGGCCAGCCTGTGCAGAATCTCGACCAGCTTGTGGACATCCGCAAAATGGAGCCCCGTTGTAGGCTCGTCCAGAATATAAATGGTATTCCCGGTACTGCGTCTGCTAAGCTCCGCCGCCAGCTTAATCCTCTGGGCTTCTCCGCCGGACAATGTTGTGGAGGGCTGTCCCAGCTTCACATAGGAAAGTCCCACATCGTTCAGGGTTTCAATTTTGCGCCGGATAGAGGGAAGGTTCTCAAAAAAATCCACTGCCTCCTCCACCGTCATGTCGAGCACATCATAAATATTCTTCCCTTTGTATCTGACCTCCAGGGTTTCCCTGTTATAGCGCTTACCTCCGCAAACCTCACAGGGAACGTAAACGTCCGGCAGGAAATGCATTTCGATCTTGAGGATTCCGTCTCCCCCGCAGGCCTCGCATCTTCCTCCCTTTACATTGAAGCTGAAGCGCCCCTTCTTGTAGCCCCTGGCTTTGGCATCCGGAGTTCCCGCAAACAAATCCCGGATCATATCAAATACTCCCGTATAGGTGGCCGGATTGGAACGGGGTGTCCGCCCTATGGGTGACTGGTCAATGGCGATCACTTTGTCCAGCTTTTTGATTCCCCCTATATTCTTATGCTTTCCGGGTATGGTTCTGGCACGGTTTAAGTCCCTCGCCAGCCGTTTATACAAAATCTCATTGACCAGCGAACTCTTCCCAGAGCCGGAAACACCGGTCACGCAGGTCATGACCCCAATCGGAACATCCACCGAAATATTTTTGAGGTTATTTTCCCTTGCCCCCGTAATGGTCAGCCAACCCCTGGGTATGCGTCTCGTCTCCGGTACCGGAATCTGCTTTTTGCCGCTCAGATACTGCCCTGTGACGGATTCATCGATTTCCATGATTTCCCTGGCCGTCCCCTGGGCAACCACTTCACCTCCATGGGATCCTGCCCCCGGACCAATATCCACGATATGGTCAGCCTCCAGCATGGTATCCTCATCATGCTCCACCACAATCAGGGTATTTCCCAGATCCCGGAGATTTTTCAGTGTGTTCAGAAGCTTGTCATTGTCCTTCTGGTGAAGCCCGATACTGGGCTCATCCAGAATATAGCATACTCCCACCAGACCGGAGCCGATCTGGGTTGCCAGACGGATACGCTGAGCCTCTCCGCCTGAGAGCGTTCCCGTCGCCCTGGCAAGTGAGAGATATTCAAGCCCTACGTCAATCAGAAATCCTACTCTCGCATGGATCTCCCGCAGCACCTGTTCTCCTATCAGCAGCTGCTGGCGGGAAAGCTTCATATCTTTAATAAAGGCAAACAGATCCCTGATTGACATTGCTGTGATCTCATAGATATTTTTGTCACAGACCGTAACCGCCAGGGACTCTTTTTTAAGACGCATACCGCCGCATTCCTTACAGGGGGTAATGCGCATAAAGGTCTCATATTCCTGTTTGATCACCTCAGAGGCTGTTTCCCGGTATTTCCGTTCCATGTTTCTGATCAGGCCTTCGAAGGTTACCGGATAAACCCCTTCCCCCCGCTGTCCTTTGTAATGAACCTTTACCTCCCTGTCCGCCCCATGGATAAGCATGTGCCAGATATCCTCCGGCAGCTCCTCCACAGGCGTGTCCAGGCTGAATCGGTATTCCCTGGCAAGAGCAACCAGGAGCGCATTGGTGAAACTCCCTGAATCCGTGCAGGACTGCCATCCCATCACCTGGATTGCCCCCTCATTGATACTCAACGTCCTGTCAGGGATCATCAGCTCCGGATCAAATTCCATCTTATATCCAAGACCATAGCACACCGGGCAGGCACCGTATGGATTATTGAAGGAAAAGCTCCGCGGTTCAATCTCGCTGATGCTGATACCGCAATCCGGGCAGGCAAAGCTCTGGCTGAAATTAATGGTTTCTCCTCCGATCACATTCACCATGAGAAGCCCGTCCGCCAGCGCCAGCACACTTTCAACAGAATCCGTAAGCCTTCGCTCTATTCCCGGTTTGACCACCAGACGGTCAACCACGATCTCTATATTATGTTTAATGTTCTTGTCAAGCCTGATCTCTTCTGTCAGTTCATAGAGATTTCCATCTACCCGCACGCGCACATAGCCGCTTCGCTTTGCACGGTCGAGCACTTTTACATGCTCTCCCTTCCGCCCCCTCACCACCGGGGCCAACAGCTGAATCCTCGTGCCTTCTTCCAGTTCCATCAGCTGGTCCACCATCTGATCTACACTTTGCCTGCGGATTTCCTTCCCGCAGCCGGGGCAATGCGGAATCCCGACCCTGGCATACAAAAGCCGAAAATAATCATAAATTTCCGTCACCGTTCCCACCGTAGACCGGGGGTTTCTGTTGGTAGATTTCTGGTCAATGGAAATCGCCGGAGACAACCCTTCTATTTTATATACATTGGGTTTTTCCATCTGACCCAAAAACTGCCTTGCATAGGAGGAAAGGGATTCCATATATCTTCTCTGTCCCTCCGCATAAATAGTATCAAAGGCCAGCGAAGATTTACCCGACCCTGAAAGTCCGGTAAGAACCACAAGCTCATTTCTCGGAATATCTACATCGAGATTTTTCAGGTTATGTTCATTGGCTCCCCGTATTTTAATATATTCCCTGGGACGCATTCTGGGAACTTCTACATGTTGATCTGACAATTTCATGGGAATATCTTACTCCTTACTTATTTTTCTTTCATCATCATCCAGTTCTTTCAGTCTTACCTTTAACTCTACCATTTTATCACGCAGCTCGGCGGCGGCTTCGAAGTTCAAATCCGCCGCGGCTTTCTTCATCTGCTTCTCAACCTCCGCTGTCAGCTTCTCCAGCTCCTTGCGGTTCATGGATTCAGGATCTTTTTCAAACCTCTGTTCTTCCTTCGCAATAACCTTTGAGATACTGATCAGGTCGCGGACTGCCTTTTTAATGGATTGAGGGGTAATATGATGTTCCTCGTTATATTTTTCCTGTATCTGACGCCGCCGGTTTGTCTCCTCAATGGCTGCCTGCATGGAGTCTGTAATCTGATCTGCGTACATGATCACATGGCCCTCCACATTACGGGCCGCCCGGCCGATGGTCTGTATCAGGGATGTTTCCGAACGCAGAAACCCTTCTTTGTCCGCATCCAAAATGGCGATCAGGGAAATTTCCGGAATGTCCAATCCTTCCCTGAGCAGATTGATGCCTATCAGAACATCGAAAACATCCAGCCGCATATCTCTGATAATCTCGGCTCTTTCAAGGGTGTCTATGTCCGAATGGAGATATTTAACCCGTATCCCCACATCATTCATATAGTCTGTAAGATCTTCCGCCATCCTCTTCGTCAGCGTGGTCACCAGAACCTTGTTATGCTTCTCTGTTTCTTTATTGATTTCTGTTATAAGGTCATCGATCTGGCCTTCCACAGGCCGCACGAAGATTTCCGGGTCCAACAGCCCTGTAGGACGGATGATCTGTTCCGTGCGGAGCAACTCATGCTCCTGCTCATAAGTGGAGGGCGTAGCCGACACAAACATCATCTGGTCAATATGCTGTTCAAATTCCTCAAAGCGAAGAGGGCGGTTGTCCAGCGCCGAAGGCAGACGAAAACCGTAGTCCACCAGCGTAGTCTTCCGGGATCGGTCGCCGTTGTACATGGCGCCTATCTGCGGAATAGTCATGTGGGATTCATCCACAATGATCAGAAAATCATCCCCGAAAAAGTCCATCAGGGTGTACGGCATGGCGCCTTCCGGCAGTCCCGCCAAATGTCTGGAATAATTTTCTATTCCCGAACAAAAGCCCGTCTCCCGAAGCATCTCTATATCAAAATTGGTTCTCTCGGAGATCCTCTGAGCCTCCAGCAGCTTATCTTCGCCTTTAAAATAGCGAACCCTTTCCTCCAGTTCCGACTCAATATGCTTGCAGGCTTCGTTGATTTTTTCCTGCTGCACAACATAATGGGAGGCCGGGTAGACCATGACATGCTCCAAAAGTGCATGAACCTGCCCGGAAAGCGGATCCGTCTGTGCGATTCTGTCGATTTCATCTCCAAAAAACTCTATCCTGAGCAGGTAATCGCCTCCCTGTGCCGGATAGATTTCCACCACATCCCCCCTCACACGGAAGCACCCTCTGCCCAAATCCATATCATTTCTCTCATACTGCATATCGATCAGATCTCTGATTACCTGATCCCTCTCTCTGATCATCCCCGGCCGCAGGGAAACACTCATCCCCTGAAATTCTTCAGGGCTGCCCAGACCGTAAATACATGACACGCTGGCAACCACGATAACGTCCCTTCTCTCCGACAGGGATGCGGTGGCGGAAAGACGCAGTTTATCAATTTCATCATTCACCGCCGAGTCCTTGGCAATATAGGTGTCCGAGGAAGGCACATAGGCCTCCGGCTGATAGTAGTCATAGTAGGACACAAAATATTCCACCGCATTCTCAGGGAAGAACTCCTTGAACTCTCCGTACAATTGTCCAGCGAGGGTCTTATTGTGCGCTATGACCAAAGTGGGCTTGTTCAGCGCGGCGATCACGTTGGCCATGGTAAAGGTCTTGCCGGATCCTGTTACTCCAAGCAAAGTCTGGAATTGGTTGCCTTCCCGGAAGCCTTTGACCAGGGCTTCTATGGCCTGGGGCTGGTCGCCGGTGGGCTGATATTCGCTGTGGAGTTTGAACGTTTTTTGTTCATTTTGCACAATCGTCACCTCCAAAATCCATATCAAAAAAGTTCGACTATTGGCACGAAATTCGTGTAAGCACATTCTCCGTTTTCCGGGAAATGGCCTTTACACGAATTTTGTTCACCAAATCACATTTCTGTGGAATGAATAAACGTAATGAACCTGACGTGGACCTGATAACACCAAATACTCAAATAAACATTAAATCTGGAGATCAGCCTCCTCATATAAAAGCATTTTTGATTATAGCATACCAAAATTAATTTGTACAGTACTTTTCAGAACATTTGTTCTTGTTTTATAAATGACACGGTACCCCTTCCCCCTTAACATAGCCTGCCTTTACCGCCTGGCTTTTTTCGCTGACTCTGTTTCCGAAAAGTTCTCTTTGTCCACAAATTTCTTCCCCTTTCTGTTCCGTCTCTGAAGCCCTTTGGAACTATAATGCGCCAGAAAAACAAACAGCCCCATAATCGCCATGTACTCTGCAAAAAAGAGCCATGCAGGCTTTTCAAAATCAAAGAAAACAAATTGCATCGTCAGAAACAGATAGGACAGAATCTGGTTTTTTGCAAAGGCATAAACGCCATACCCCGCTATTAAAACGGCAGCTATGCGCAGGAGAAAGCGTACCGGCTCAGGCGGAACTGTCCCGACAGAATTTTTCACCATTCCAAGAACCATATTCCAATGCAGACCAAGATGAAATGCCATCACCACAAATCCCCAAAATGCCGAGACAATGTGCAGGGAACGAGCAAACGCCACACCACCAGAAATTGGCAGAAAAGCAAAAACCTCCCTTGACAGGACCACTCCGCTTACCATCAATCCCAGCATGGAAAAAAGTACGGCGGCATTAGTGAATATCTGCATAATCCGCACAGGCATATATTTTCCTTTCAACAAATGGCTGTACCAGTTCCGGTTCAGGATATGGTGAACAATCCACAAAACAAACATCCCCGCCCCCAGCCATTCATGAACGGCATCCCCCGTAATCTGACGTGCCATCAGAAACAGCAACAAGACCGTCATTACCATATCAACCGTTATTTTGCATACCGTTTTTTCCTTCATCAGAAATATTCCTCCGTCCTTATGTTTCATTTGAATAAAGACCTGCCTCTTCAGGCAGGTCCTTGCTGTTGGCCTCTCAGTTACTCAGGCCAAGCCCGTTTACCCAATCTATAACCTCGCTCTCTGCTCCCGATACGCTGTTCCGGGAAATGGAAAGCCCGTCGGAGATAACCTCTGCGTCCGGCTGCAGCTCGGCAATGGTCTGAATGGTCCTTGAAAATCCGCTTCCTCCATGTGTGGTAAATGGAATAATGGTCTTGCCGCTGAAATCATATTCCTCAAGGAATGTATAAAGCGGCATGGGAAGGTCGGCGTTCCAGTTCGGGAATCCTAAGAAAATCACATCATAGCTGTCTGGATTCTCAATCCTGGTCGCAAGCTCCGGTCTGGCATTGTCCGCCTTTTCCTCATATGCGAACTCCAAAAGCGGCTCGTGTGTCGTGGGATATTCCTGTACCGTTTCAATGGAAAACAGGTCACCGCCTACCTCCCGCTGGATAATCTGTGCGATATACTGGTTATTTCCAAGGACTTCTCCGTCCACTGCCACACGGCTTGCACCGGCTACCGTATCCACACCGTCTGTTTCCATAACAGAGAAATATGCCACCAGAATATTTCCGCTGCCTGCACCTGCCATATCTCCGGCTCCTGCGTCGGTATTTTCCTCTGTGGAGTTTCCCTGCGCCGCCTCCGTATTTTGTTCTGTGCTTTCCGTATCCTGTTCTGCATTGTCCACACTGTTATCCTGTGATTCTGCACCCACAGCTGTGGTCTGGCTTTCCGCCGGCGTATCCCCTGCCCCGTTCTGGCTGTTTCCGCAAGCGGTCAAAGAGAACGCCATCAGCGCAGAAAGACATATAACTGCTATTTTTTTCATATTGCTTCGCTCCTTTACATCCTGTTTTTACATGTCGTCAAATGCTCTCACCTGCGCGGTATGCCTCCTGCATGGCCGGATTCCCCTGAATATCTCCAGGCTGCCACGCTCCTGCCGCACTGTTCCTGCCTCTATCGCCGTAAAGCCCCTCTCAGGAACTTTCCGGCAGTCACTTAAGCCAAAGATTTAGTTGCTTAATTCAACCGTTACCTTCACCGCATCCTCATAGGAACCCAGGATTGCAATCCCTTCTTCATCAAGGCGCGCGATTACTTCCATACCCGTACTGATCTCCCGGCCGTCATGGTCATAATACATGGCAAAGGTCGGTCCCGGCGGATAGTAGATGATATCTCCTATCTCATAAGGATACTGGATATTCTCCAGACCAGAATCATCTATCGTGAAATCCAGATGCGCGTGCTTCTCACGCTCCGCATAGTCCGTCATATCCAAAGTGAGCGGAAGCGGCTCCGCAAAGGCATCCGCCGCGGGCGTATCCAACAGAGCGGCACAAATGACATCTGTGTCATCCAGGGTGATTGTAAGCTGCCTGCTGCCCTGTGCGGAATCTGTGTCAGATGAATCCTCCCCTCCGTCCTCAAGTTCAAACAGCACCTCCACATCTTCATCATATGCCTGAAAAGCTGCAACACCTTCCTCATCCATTCTCGCCAGCACTTCGATTCCGGAGCTGATGCCTCTTCCGTCATGCTCCGTAAAGATTCCCATTGTCGGGCCGGGATGCCAGTAGACGATATCGCCGATTTCATATTCATATACCGTATCCTGCTGGCTTTCCTCGCTCAGTGAAAACGAAAGGTAGACCTCTTTCTGGCGGTCAAGATGTTCGTGCATGTCAACAGTAAACGGAAGCTGCTCCAGAAATTCCGCTGTTGCCGTGGTATCCGTCAGTTCCGCATATACCACATCCGTACCGTTCAGAGTCATCTTCAGTCGCCCGGATACATCCGCAGCTCCCGGTTCCGTTGTCTCTTCCTCCGCTTCTGTCTCCTCTGTCTGTTCCTCCGCAGCTTCCGCAGACGTACCCCCGGATTCCGCCGGAGCCTCCTGAGTCTCATTTGTATCATTGTCTGCCTGAGACTGATTGCTGCCGCACGCTGAAAGCACAAACGCCAGCATAAGCAACAGAAATAATAAACCCGTGATTCTTCTTCCTGAATTATTCACGGAGCACCATATAGAATTCGAATGTTGAAATTATGATGCTTATAGGAGTCTGGGTGTTAAAACTACGGTACTTTGCTACAATTGTAGAGGTGTGTTATCCCTGTTTCCCCTAAAAAAGGGCAGACTATC
>ERZ808046.221-NODE-221-length-70168-cov-13.831134_pt1 | contig 70168 bp, 54 predicted proteins | sample MGYA00380196_ERZ808046 | MGnify/ENA primary metagenome ERZ808046 (study PRJEB31490, sample SAMN06133421) | mouse gut metagenome | isolation source: Z6_2 | host: mice | place: China: Chengdu | collected 2015-05 ... | reverse complement strand
GTAAAAGAAGGCACAAAACTTGCTGTTTCATTATCGATTTGTGCCTGAGCGAAGCGAAAGGAATGTAAGTTAAAATGATTCATTTGCTGTTAATTACTATTTATCTCGCTTTTATCAGTCTGGGTCTTCCGGATTCCCTTTTAGGTTCCGCATGGCCGGCCATGTATCGGGAGTTTTCTGTACCTGTTTCCTATGCAGGCGGAATTTCTATGATTATCGCTGTCGGGACGATTATTTCCAGCCTGCAAAGTGACAGATTGACCAGAAAATTTGGAACGGGAAAAGTTACGACCGTCAGTGTGTTCATGACGGCTGCCGCATTGTTCGGATTTTCAGTCAGCCATTCCTACGCCGCATTATGCTTCTGGGCGATTCCTTACGGGCTCGGAGCGGGAAGTGTAGACGCTTCTTTAAATAATTATGTTGCACTCCATTATGCAAGCAGACATATGAGCTGGCTGCATTGTATGTGGGGTATTGGCGCTTCCCTTGGCCCATACATCATGGGGTATGCGCTGACCGGAGGACAGGGATGGAATATGGGATATCGGTATATCGCCGTTCTTCAGACTGTACTGACCATACTATTGATTTTCAGTCTGCCGCTATGGAAAAAGCCGGGAAATATGGATACAGGGCAGGCAGATGCGGAGGCGGAAACCAAACCGCTTTCTCTGCTCCAGATTGTTAAAATTCCAGGGGCGAGGGAAGTCATGGTTACATTTTTTTGCTACTGCGCCGTGGAACAGACGACTGGTCTTTGGGCAAGCAGTTATCTTGTGCTGCGTCAGGGATTATCAGCAGATACTGCCGCCGGATTTGCAAGCCTGTTTTTTATTGGAATTACAGCCGGCAGGGCCTTTAGCGGGTTTTTGACAATGAAACTGAAGGATACACAAATGGTACGGCTTGGATTGGGACTTATTTTGTGCGGTATTGTGCCTGTACTTTTGCCGCTCGGCAGTACGGGAGTTCTGTCAGGGCTGATTTTGATTGGACTGGGCTGTGCCCCGATCTACCCGTCCATCATACATTCCACACCGGAACATTTCGGCGCAGCCAGGTCACAGGCTATGATCGGCGTACAAATGGCATCTGCATATGCGGGAACCTGTCTTATGCCTCCGTTTTTCGGGATTCTTGCAAATCATATCAGCGTTTCCCTGTTTCCGGTTTATTTGCTGGCCATATTGGTTCTGATGACGGTTATGTATGAAAAAATGTTATCGAAAGTGAGAAACATTTCATTACAATTTTAGAGCAATTTGTTACAACAGAATTGCCCATTTTGCCGGCTTTTGATATGATAGTAACAGTTCATCCCTGCATCTTCCTGCCCGTGTACCGCAGACAAGAAGCACGCGGTGTCTGCCTTATGAAAATTCCGGATAAAAAGCGCTTATGAAAACAAGTTTTCAACGCCTTTTTCGTCCGGAATTTTCGTAAAGCCAAACGGTTACATATTATATTAAAAGCGTGGTGAGTTAGAATGATCAAATTTGCAGTTTGTGATGATGAGCCTCATATGGTTCAGGAAATAGGAACCCGGATTTCAAACTATATGCATGAAAGGCGAATTGCTTCCTATTGCATTGAAAACTTTACAAGTGGCTGTTCTTTACTGGAAAGCGGCTGTGAATTTGATGTGATTTTTCTGGATATTCAAATGGAACGGCCCAATGGGATGGAAACTGCCAGAATACTCCGGCAGAGAAAAAATAACAGTCTGCTTATTTTTGTGACGGTTTTGAAAGACTATGTACTCGAAGCTTTTGAAGTGGAAGCATATGACTATTTCATTAAGCCATTTGACAGAAGCCATTTCGAAAGAACCATGGACAGGGCAATCAGAGCTTTACAACAGCGGGAGGCCAGAAGAATCGTTGTCTGGCGGGGAACTGCCTGTGAAGTTATTTCGCTGTCTAAAATTGTATACTGTGAGGTACAGGGACGAAAAATATACATCCATCAGAATGATGGGAAAATAATCGATTACTATGACAAAATGGAGGCTTTGGAGCAGCGTATGGACGGGCGGTTTTTCCGGTGCCACAGAAGCTACCTTGTTAATCTCGAATATGTCCGCGGCAGTGATGCGGGACAGGTTATGCTGACGCCGGGGATTAAAGTCCCTGTTTCCAGGCTGCGCGAACGGGATCTGACGCAGGCCCTCCTGCGTTACATGAAAGAGAGGAATGGAGGACATAAAAACTGCTGATTCCCGCATGGAAGGATATCTGTGGCATGGGAGAATTCCATACTTAAAAAAGTAAAAAAAACACGGGCGGCCGCAATAGAAAAGAAACCTGCGGCCGCCTGTTTTTTAAATCATGCATGTTTCTTCCAGAGGAGGAAAAAATACCTTGAAATTTGACGGAAACAAGTATATTATTACACTAGGCAGAAATTTGATTTTCGTCAATTATATTTATAATGGAGGACAGCAAAATGACTAATTCAACACAAACGTCAGCTATGAAGCGGATTAACACACTGCTTGATGACAACAGCTTTGTTGAAGTCGGAGCGTACATCACTGCCAGAAGTACAGACTTCAATATGCAGGCGCAGGAAACTCCTTCTGACGGCGTCGTAACTGGTTACGGCACAATCGAAGGTGCGCTTGTATACGTGTACAGCCAGGACGCTTCCGTAATGGGCGGCTCCGTAGGCGAGATGCATGCAAAAAAAATTGAGAACCTCTATGGCATGGCCATGAAGATGGGCGCTCCCGTGGTGGGCCTCATTGACTGTGCAGGCTTACGTTTGCAGGAGGGCATGGATGCTCTCAATGGCTTCGGAAAACTTTACACCTGCCAGGCTCTGGCGTCCGGCGTAATTCCGCAGATTCAGGCTGTATTCGGAAACTGCGGCGGCGGTATGGCAGTGGCTTCTGCGATGGCAGATTTCACATTTATGGAGGAGAAGGCAAAATTATTCGTGAATTCTCCCAATGCTCTGGAGGGTAACAGTGCTGATACTTCCAGTGCCAAATTCCAGAGTGAGGAAGCGGGCAATGTATGTATGACAGGCCCGGAGGAGGAAATCCTTTCCACAATCCATACACTGGTTTCTGTTCTCCCGGCAAATAACGAGGATGATATGTCCTACGACGAGTGTGAGGACGACTTAAACAGAATCTGTGAAGGCCTCGAAAACTGTGCGGGTGATACCGCTCTGGCTCTTGCCATGATTTCCGACGACAGTTTTTATATGGAAATGAAGAAGAGCTATGCCCCCAATATGGTAACAGCTTTTATCCGTTTAAACGGAACTACTGTCGGCTGTGTGGCAAACCGTAAGGAATCCTATGAGGACGGCGAAAAGACAGCAGAGTATGACAGCAGCCTGACCGCACAGGGATGTGAGAAGGCAGCAGACTTTGTGAATTTCTGTGATGCTTTCAATATCCCGGTTCTTACTCTTGTGAATGTAAATGGTTATAAGGGCTGCAAGTGTACAGAAAAGAAGATTGCCAGGGCGGCTGCACGTCTGACCCACGCGTTTGCAGGCGCGGATGTTCCGAAGGTAACTGTAATCGCGGGCCAGGCTTTTGGCACGGCTGGTCTTACAATGAACAGCAAGTCCATTGGCGCAGACATTGTTTATGCATGGAAGAACGCTTCCATCGGCATGATGGATGCCGTTCCGGCTGTTAAGATCATGTACGCAAAGGAGATCGCGGAATCCGACAATGCAGGCGCGCTGATCAATGAAAAGGCAGCAGAGTACAGTGCAATGCAGGCAAGCGCACTGGCAGCGGCAAAGAGAGGCTATGTGGATGACATCATTGATGCGGCTGATACAAGAAAGCGCGTGATCGCAGCATTTGAAATGTTGTTTACAAAGAGAGAGGATCGTCCGTCCAAGAAACACGGAACGGTCTAAGACGAGGTGGCAGATATATGAAACAGAATATTAAAAGAAGCTGGCTTGCTCTTTGCATGGCAGTATGTCTGTTTGCTCTGGCGGGCTGCTCACAGGCGGCAGAAACAAAAGAGGAGATTGATCCGTCCATTCTGATGACTCTCCAGCAGGGCACACAGCAGTATCTGGATCTGTTCAGCTCCATGACAGAGGAAGATCTGCAGCAGGCACTTGATACCAGCGCAAAGAATAAAGACACAGTCATGCAGAGCGCGCTGAAGTCCTGGGAGTCCTCAATGGACGATCTGGGTGCCCTGGTTTCATCCGAAACGCCGACGGTTGAGAATATGGATGATGGTTATGCAGTCAGAATCCAGGCGCAGTTTGAGAAAAGAAACGCAGAATTTTCCCTGATCGTGGATGAAGATCTTTCTGTTATCAGCTCCATCAGTATCTCTCCGGAATATTCTACCGGAGAAAAGCTTGCAAAGGCAGGTATGAATACCCTCATGGGTATGGGAATCGTATTCCTGGTACTGATCTTCATCAGCTGGATTATCAGCATGTTCAAATATATCAATCGCTTTGAAGCAGGAATGAATAAAAAAGAAGCTCCGGCAGCAGCCCCGGCCCCGAAGGCAGCTCCGGCTCCGGCAGTAGCTCCGGCTCCCGCAGCAGTTCCGGTTCCGGAAGAGGTGTCTGATGATACGGAACTGATTTCTGTTATTGCAGCGGCAATTGCAGCATCAGAAGGAAAGGAAACGGCCGATGGACTTGTGGTCCGTTCCATTAAACGTGTTCCCAACAGGAACTGGAAATAACCCATAATTTCAGGAGGAAATGAAAATGAAGAATTATACAATTACCGTTAATGGAAACGTTTATGAAGTAACCGTAGAGGAAGGTTTCACAGGTAAGGCATCTGCTCCGAAGGCAGCGGCCCCGGCCCCGAAGGCAGCTCCGGCTCCTGCCGCTGCTCCGGCTCCGGCTCCCGCGGCCGCTCCGGCTGGTGCAGCAGGAAGTATTGTAGTTACAGCCCCCATGCCCGGAAAGATTCTCGGCGTTAAGGCATCCGCAGGTCAGGCTGTGAAGAAAGGCCAGGTGATTCTGGTTCTGGAAGCCATGAAGATGGAGAATGAAATCGTTGCTCCTCAGGATGGCACTGTTGCAACGATCAACGTATCTGTCGGCGATTCCGTAGAGCCGGGCGCAACCCTTGCAACATTAAATTAGTTGTCTGCTGACTGCAGATTCCACATGGAGGGATTAACATGGATTATATTCAAAATACACTTTTGAATCTTGTTCAGCAGACAGCATTCCTGAATCTGACATTTGGCAATATGATTATGATTTTTGTGGCATTCGTATTTTTATATCTTGCCATCAGAAAAGGCTTTGAGCCGTTGCTTCTTGTTCCGATTTCCTTCGGTATGCTGCTTGTTAATATCTATCCGGATATTATGCTGACCGTCGAAGATTCATCAAACGGCGTAGGCGGACTGCTTCATTACTTCTACCTGTTGGATGAGTGGAGTATCCTGCCGTCCTTAATCTTCATGGGTGTAGGTGCCATGACAGATTTCGGTCCGTTAATTGCGAACCCCAAAAGCTTCCTTCTGGGAGCCGCCGCACAGTTCGGAATTTATGCGGCATACTTTATGGCTATCTTCATGGGCTTCAATGACAAAGCCGCCGCTGCAATCTCCATCATCGGAGGCGCTGACGGCCCGACTTCTATTTTCCTTGCCGGAAAGCTTGGACAGACAGAGTTCATGGGACCCATTGCCGTAGCAGCTTATTCCTACATGGCTCTCGTTCCGATTATTCAGCCGCCGATTATGAAGCTTCTGACAACGGAAGAAGAGAGAAAGATTAAAATGGAACAGCTTCGCCCGGTTTCCAAGCTGGAGAAGATTTTGTTCCCGATCATTGTTACTGTTGTTGTCTGCCTGATTCTTCCCACCACTGCTCCGCTTGTGGGTATGCTGATGGTAGGTAACTTATTCCGTGAGTCCGGCGTTGTAAAACAGCTCCAGGAGACTGCCTCCAACGCACTGATGTATATTGTAGTTATTGTGCTCGGCCTTTCTGTCGGCGCCACCACAAGTGCTGAGGCATTCTTAAAATGGACTACCATTAAAATCGTTGTCCTGGGTCTGATCGCGTTTGCGTTCGGTACTGCCGCAGGTGTTATTTTCGGTAAGATTATGTGCAAGGTAACCGGAGGCAAGGTAAATCCGTTAATCGGTTCTGCCGGTGTTTCCGCCGTTCCGATGGCTGCCCGTGTATCCCAGAAGGTTGGTTCTGAGGCAGATCCCACCAACTTCCTTCTGATGCATGCCATGGGCCCCAACGTGGCCGGTGTGATCGGTACTGCCGTAGCGGCAGGTACCTTCATGGCCATCTTTGGAATCCAGTAAGTTGTAATTGAAAATTCTAGGAGGTAAATACAATGGCAGAAATTCAGAAAAAGCCGGTAAAGATTGTTGAGACCGTTCTTCGTGATGCCCATCAGTCCCTGCTTGCAACCAGAATGTCCACAGAGCAGATGCTCCCGATCGTAGAGAAAATGGATAAGGTTGGCTACTATGCAGTTGAGTGCTGGGGCGGCGCTACCTTCGATGCTTCCCTTCGTTTCTTAAAGGAAGATCCGTGGGAAAGACTTAGAAAACTTAGGGCTGGCTTTAAGAACACCAAGTTACAGATGCTGTTCCGCGGTCAGAATATTCTGGGATACAATCACTATGCAGATGATGTGGTGGAATATTTTGTGCAGAAATCCATTGCAAACGGCATTGATATTATCCGTATTTTTGACTGCTTAAACGACATCAGAAACCTTGAGACGGCTGTTAAGGCCACGAATAAAGAAAAAGGCCATGCACAGATCGCATTAAGCTATACTCTTGGGGATGCCTATACCCTTGAGTACTGGAAGAACATTGCCCGCCAGATCGAGGAGATGGGTGCGGATTCCCTCTGCATTAAGGATATGGCAGGTCTTCTGACTCCCTATAAGGCAGCGGAACTGGTTCAGGCTCTTAAGGAAGGAACCAGCCTTCCCATCGACCTTCATACCCATTACACTTCCGGCGTGGCTTCCATGACCTATTTAAAGGCAGTGGAAGCAGGATGCGACATCATCGACTGTGCAATGTCTCCGTTAGCCCTTGGTACTTCCCAGCCGGCAACGGAGGTTATGGTTGAGACTTTCCGCGGTACCCCGTATGATACTGGTTATGACCAGAATCTTCTTGCAGAGATTGCGGACTACTTTACACCGATTCGTGAAGAGGCTCTTAAGAGCGGACTTCTTAATCCCAAGGTACTGGGTGTTAATATCAAGACTCTTCAGTATCAGGTACCGGGCGGAATGCTTTCCAACCTGGTAAGCCAGCTTAAGGAAGCCGGTCAGGAAGACAAGTACCGCGCCGTTCTTGAGGAAATTCCGAGAGTAAGAAAGGATTTCGGTGAGCCGCCGCTTGTTACCCCGTCTTCTCAGATTGTCGGTACCCAGGCTGTTATGAACGTACTGGCCGGAGAGCGTTACAAGATGGTTCCGAAGGAGTCCAAGAAGATCATGATGGGCGAGTTCGGCCAGACAGTTAAGCCGTTCAACCCTGAGGTTCAGAAAAAGATCATCGGTGATGCAACTCCGATCACCTGCCGCCCGGCTGATTTGATTTCGCCGCAGCTTCCGCAGTTTGAAAAGGAGTGTGCACAGTGGAAACAGCAGGACGAGGATGTATTGTCTTATGCCCTGTTCCCGGCTGTTGCCAAGGACTTCTTTGAATACCGTGAGGCACAGCAGACCAAAGTTGATCCGAAGAAGGCCGATAAAGAAAATAAAGTATATCCTGTATAGGCTTTAAAAGGAAAGGGCCGGTGCAAATGCGCCGGCCCTTTTACACCCGTTTTCTATGAATTTGCTTTTGGAAAAAATGTTAAGAAAACCTTACGAAAATGAGGTAATTGTTGGCAAAACTGTGAACTTTTTTCTCCGAGGTTGACAGGAAAGTCCCTTTGTCAGTATAATGGCTTTGGTGTCATTTCCTGGAAGATGAGGGAATTGAAATCAGGAGAGTAACTGTGAAAGTACGGAACAGTTACGCAGGAGAGAAAAATATGAGAAAAAAAGGGAAACAGGTCCTGTCCGCTCTTATGGGCGTATTTTTATTTTACGAAACCCTTGGGGGAACGGGACTTTTGAATGAAAATCCCCGGGTAATATACGCAGAGACCAACAGAGCGGCAACGGTAAATGCCACCAGCCTGAATGTGAGAAGCGGACCAGGGACTGGCAATTCTGTTGTAAAGCGGCTGCTCTATGGAACGGCGGTGACTGTGACGGAGGAAACCACAGGCACCGATGGAAAACAATGGTATAAAATCCGGTTCACTTCCGGAACGGAAACGGCGGAGGGGTATGTATCTGCATCCTATATTAAATTTCCCGTTTCCTATACAATGGATGCCAGCTTTGAAACTTATTTAACCCAGCAGGGATTTCCGGAAAGCTATAAGGATTCCCTGCGGACGCTCCATGCGGAGCATCCGTCCTGGGTATTTCAGGTGCAGAATACGGGCCTTGACTGGAATGATGTGATTTCCAATGAGTCGCTGGTGGGTGCGAACCTGGTGGCAACGAACAGTATTTCCTCATGGAAATCTACGGAATACGGCGCCTATGACTGGGGGACGGGAACCTGGACCGGCTTTGACGGGGCAAGCTGGGTGGCGGCATCGAAAGAAATTGTCAGCTATTATATGGACCCCAGAAACTTTTTAAATGATACCTATGTGTTTCAGTTCCTTCTTCATACATATGACAGTTCCAGGCATACGGCGGAAGGCCTTAAAAGCCTTGTGAGCGGAACCTTTCTGGAAAGTTCCGTTTCCGGCGAAGCTTCCGGGAACGGTTCTTTAAACGGTAGTGGTTTTGGGCAGGGGACAGGAGAAAGCGGCCAAAATGGTCAGACGGGAAATGCAGGGCAGACAGGAAACACAGGCCCTGGCCAGACAGGAAGTACAGGCCAGACAGGAAGTACAGGCTCCGGCCAGACGCTGCCGCCGGGAGCCAATTATGGTCCGGGATTGGAAAATATGCAGGATACTCCGTCACAGTCCCCGTTCACGCAGCCTGCAGATGGAGCAAATGGAGGCGGAGGAAGCCAGGATGTGAGCCTGGAAGGGCCTCCGGTCTCCGTGAGCGCCAGAGAGACCCAGGTCCTTGCAGTCCCAAATGTGGAATACGGTCCGGGTATGGATGCTTCTTCTGTTACCGGTGATCATACAGGAGAATCCGCCACATCTCCGGTTCCCGCGGGGAGCTATGTGGACATGATTATGAACGCGGCAGCCCAGTCCGGAGTGAATCCTTATGTGCTGGGCGCCATGATTCTTCAGGAGCAGGGGAAAGGAACTTCGGGAAGCATTTCCGGAACTACCTCCGGCTATGAGGGCTATTACAATTTTTTCAATGTGGGTGCCTATGCTTCCGGCTCCATGTCGGCAGTCACAAGGGGCCTCTGGTACGCCTCTCAGACAGGAAACTATGGGAGACCATGGAATTCCATCGAAAAGTCCATTGTGGGCGGGGCCTGCTACTACGGCGAGAATTTTGTAAAACAGGGTCAGGACACGTTTTATCTGAAGAAGTTCAATGTACAGGGCACGAATTTATATAAGCATCAGTATATGACCAACGTGGAAGGAGCAGCCGGGGAGGCCGCAAAGCTTGCCAGGGCCTATACAGATGAAATGAAGCGGGGAACGCTTGTATTTAAAATTCCCGTATATGGCAATATGCCTGAGACGGCCTGTGCAAGACCGACTGTTACAGGAAGCCCCAATAACAAGTTATCCTCTTTGGAAGTAACAGGGTATGCCTTAACGCCTACCTTTAACAGGGATACGGAAAGCTATGACATTATTGTGAATCCGTCTGTGGATAAAATTTCCGTGAATGCCGCTGCCATTGATTCCAAAGCTTCTGTGACAGGAACAGGGAACGTGCCGCTTCAGAGCGGAAATAATACAATACAGGTAGAAGTAAAAGCTGAAAATGGAAGCGTCCGTACTTATCGCCTCCATGTGGTACGCCAGTCCGATGCCCCAGTGGTTAATACAAACCCGGGGGGCCAGACCACGGGAAGCTCTTTTGGAAGCTCCGGGGGAAGCAGTGCGGGAGCTACCGGAGGACCGGGAACAGAGGTCGGACCCGGCGGTATCATGCCAGGGGAAACGGTCCCGGCGGCAGGTTCTGAGACCAGTGCCGCAGAAACGGTGGCTGCATCTGCAAACACGGGAGTTCAGGCCGGCATAGGTCCGGGCGGAGAAGCCGCGGCGGCGGGGCCCGGAGCCGGTGCCGCAGAAACGGTGACTGCATCTGCGGGCACGGGAGTCCAGGCCGGCATAGGTCCGGGCGGAGAAACTGCTCCGGCAGAGACCCGGGCACCGGAAACCCAGGCACCGGAGACCCAGGCACCAGAAACCGGCGCACCGGAAACAAGCGCGTCGGAGACCCGGCCCGCGGAAACTCAGTCAGCTCTCCAGAAAGGGGACTGCAATGGGGATGGTTCCGTGACAATTCTTGATCTGATACTTATAAAAAGACAGATTCTTGGGGAAAATATATTAAATGAAGCCCAGAAGGCGGCAGCTGATCTGAACGGGGACGGAGTCATTACCCAGGCAGATGCAAATGCGCTGCAAAAGAAAATTATGGGAAGACAGTAAGGAGATAAAACAGCTATGAACAGAAAAATAAAGAAGCTGGCGGCGGCCTTCCTGACCATGGTCATGCTGCTTGCCGCAATGCCGGGACAATTGCTTGTGTCTTATGCGGCGACTGGAAAAATTACTTTTTCGGATCCGTCGGTGACTGTGGGAAATCAGGTTTCCGTGAACATGAAAATCACGTCTTCCAGCGGGGAGCCATTGGGAGCTTCCGATGTGATGCTGGAGTATGACTCCTCGGCTTTGGAATTTGTAAGCGGAACCAACGCAAATGGCGGAGCAGGCTCCATCCGGGTCGTAGGCGCCATGGAATCCGCGGAGCAGACCACCTTCAGCTTTACACTGAAGTTCAAGGCCTTAAAGGCAGGAACCTCTTCCATAAAAGTGAGGTCCCAGGAGGTTTATGACGCGAATTCCCAGGCAGTTACCATCGAACATGTGGGAAATTCTGCTGTAAAGGTCAATGCGCCGGAAACCTATTCCAGGGAGGCTTCCCTGTCTTCTTTATCCGTTTCTCCCGGTGAGCTGAGTCCGGCTTTCTCTGCGGATGTGACAGAATATACAGTAACAGTGCCCGGCGATACAGAAAAAATCACTGTCAGTGCTCCGGCCAAAGACGATAAGGCGAAGGTGGTAGTAGAGGGAAACGAGTACCTGGAATCCGGAGAAAATACTGTGGTATGTAAAGTGACGGCGGAGGACGGCACCACCACAAAAACCTATACCATTACCGTTGTCAAATCGGACGAAGTGCCCTCAGAAAGCAATATGGAATCTGATTCCACAGAAGCGGCGGCTCCCGGAGTGGCGGCGGACAGCGGTAACTGGCAGGTGGCAGAGACCTTCAATGAGGAGGAGCTCCCGGATGGCTTTACTGTTACGGAGTATGAATATAATGGAACTCAGGTTCAGGCAGCAGTCAATGAGCAGGGAACCATCCTGCTTTATATGACCGATGAAGAAGGAAACGGTGATTTCTTTATTTATGATGCCGTAAATGGGCTTCTTGCGCCTTATGTAACAGTACGTATGGCGGAAAAGACCATTATCGTGCTTCCTCCCAGTGAAATTCCTGAGGGAATCGGGCTTCCGGAAGGTTTTGTGGCATGTACCATTGACATTGGCAGTCATACAGTTGACGGCTGGATCTGGAAGGGCAGTGAGACTCCGGAATATTGCGTGGTATATGGACGAAATGCAGATGGAGAGAAAAACTTCTACCGTTATGATCAGAAGGAAATGACACTTCAGAGATATTTCCCGGATCCGGATGCCGAGGATCTGCGTGCGAAATATGTGAGTGTGGCAGAGGATTACAACGGACTTCTGGATGATTACAGGATCCGCGGCTATATTATTGTGGGACTTTTCGGCGTGTGCATCCTGTTAGTGATTCTCCTGCTGATTCTCCTTCTCACAAGAAAACCTAAAAATACTTATAAATCTGAGCGGGAATGGTATAGAGAGCCGGAAAATATGAAACAGGGCCGTAAGACAGAGCGCGGCATTCCTCAAAATAAGAGGACGATTATGGAGGAGGAAGAACCGGAGCCCGGGGACCTGGATCCGGAGCCGGAGGAAGAAGAGTCTCCGGTGAGGAAATCTGCAAGGAACCTGCCTTCCGGGAAACGGACACCCGCAAAGAGCGTGGCCGATCTGGAGCGGGATATTGCCTCTTCTCTTGCGAAAGAAGCGGGTCAGGCGGCGAAAGAAGAGCCACCCAAAGCAGATGAAGACGAAGATTTCGAATTCATTGATCTGGATTTATAGGGAACAGGTGTTATATTTTCACCAAAAGAGCACTCCCGGACGATCGCAAAGACGGGGGCAGAGGAATTTTCGGGAGTGCTCCTAAACCGATACGAAGGGAGTTTGAGTATGAAAGAAAGAAGTAGTTTTACCAGCCGGGTCGGATTTGTCCTGGCGGCAGCCGGTTCTGCGGTTGGTCTGGGAAACATGTGGAGGTTTCCGTATCTGGCAGCCAAATATGGCGGAGGAGCGTTTTTGATTATATATATTCTTCTGGCGCTGACCTTCGGATTTACACTGATGATTACGGAGATTGCCCTGGGAAGGCGGACCAGATTATCCTGTATTGAGGCTTTTAAGTCTCTGGACCGCCGGTTTGCAGCTCTGGGATGGCTTTCCGCGCTGATTCCTGTGATTATTACACCATACTACTGTGTGATCGGCGGATGGGTTATGAAATATCTGTCTGAATTTGCCGCAGGAAATGGTTTGGCAGCGTCAGACGACGCATTTTTCGGGAATTTCATCGGCAGCGCGGGAGCGGGAATCATGGACAGGCCCATGTCCTGGTTTCTGGTATTTGTTCTGATGACTGCCATCGTTGTTCTTTTGGGCGTTGAGAAAGGCGTGGAGAAGGCCAGCCGGGTTATGATGCCGGTTCTGGTTTTATTATCCATAGGCATCTCTGTTTACAGCCTGACTCTTCCCGGCGCCATGGGCGGACTGAAATATTATCTGCTGCCGGATTTTTCGGATGTTTCCGTCACAACGATTCTGGCAGCCATGGGACAGCTCTTCTATTCCATGTCCCTGGCCATGGGAATTATGATTACCTACGGCTCTTATATGAAAAAAGAGGACAATCTGGAAAAGTCCGTTGCCCAGATCGAGATTTTCGACACAGGCATTGCGTTTTTGGCAGGCCTTATGATTATTCCGGCTGTGGTGGCTTTTAACGGCGGCGACGCCTCCTTAATCAGAGGAAAGGCAGGTCCCGGCCTGATGTTCGGCGTTCTTCCGAAGGTGTTTGAATCCATGAGCATGGGAGGATTTATCGGCGGAATGTTCTTCCTTCTGGTGCTGTTTGCCGCCCTGACGTCTTCCATTTCCCTTTTGGAGACCGTGGTTTCCATTGTGTCAGACCGTGCAAAAATCAGCAGAAGATCCGCTACAATCCTGTCTACGGCTGTGATCATTCTTCTGGGTATTCCTTCCTGCCTGGGATACGGACCCTGGGCCCACATTACAATTCTTAAGATGCAGTTTCTGGATTTCTTTGATTTTGTGTCCAACTCCGTGCTGATGCCCATTGCGGCCATCGGAACCTGTATTTTTGTGGGTCATGTACTGGGATGTAAATACGTGGAAGAGGAAGTGGAGTCTTCCGGAGAGTTTAAGAGAAAGAAAATTTATCGTGTGATGATTCGATGGGTTGCTCCTGTGATGTTAGCGGCTATTCTGGCCGGTGAAGTTCTGAAATATTTTGGGATCATCAGCATTTAAGCTTTAAAATCCCCCTGTTCTTTGGATTGCTCCGCAAAACAGGGGGATTTTAGATTATGGTTAAAGACAGGCCGGAGCCGGATATTTCCGGAGCCTGCGGGATTGCGGGGATACAAAACAGGTTACCGGTTCATTTCGCTCACCGGTCCTGTGGAGTGATGTTCACGGATGATCCGGTCGATTTCTTTGAAATCCGAAGAGGGCAGATCTCCGGGGACTGTGTTTTTTACGCTGGAGGTGGCATTTCCGAACTGCATGGCTTTTTTCGGGTCGTCATATTTCAAAAGACCAAATAACACGCCTGCCACATAAGCGTCGCCCGAGCCTATGCGGTCAATGACATCAATGTCGGTGTAGGGCTCTTCTGTGAAATACTGATTGGTGCGGGCGTCGTATACCATGGAAGTGAAATTGTGTTTTCTGGGGCTTATTACGGTTCGCTGGGTGGTAGCTACGATCTTTACCCCATATTCGTCTGCATAGCTTTTCATGATCTCCTGAAGGTCCCCGGATTTTTGGAACATCCGGCGGCTGGTTTCCTCCGACACAAAGAGAATATCCACCATGGGAAGGATTTTCTTTATGGTTTCCCGGGCTTCGTCCTCGCTCCATAAGTTGGCCCGGTAGTTTACGTCAAAGGAGATCATGGCTCCCTGTTCCCTGAATTTTCGAATCAGCTCCACAGCCACATTTCTCATGCCGGAACAAAGCGCCAGGCTGATACCGCTGGTGTGGAACATTCTGGCGGAGGTATAAATGTCCTCCGGGATTTCGTCCAGGGTAATTCTGGTGACAGAGGAGGAATGGCGGTCGTAGACAATGGTAGGCTTTCTGGGGGCGGCCCCCATTTCGTAATAATAAAGGCCCAGTCTTGCGTCGGGGCTTTCGTCATAAATTAAAAAGTCATCGGAAACCCCCACGAAACGGATCCTGTTTTTGATAAAGGTGCCCAGCTCATTTGACGGGAGCCTGGACAGAATTCCGGTGCGAAGGCCAAGAAGAGCCACGCCGGATGCCACATTGAGCTCGGCGCCTCCGGCACGTTTTTCAAAAATATCACCGTCTGTAATCCGCGCATGACGGGGCGGGGAAAGCCTTAACATAATTTCGCCAAATGTGATGAGATCAAAGGAATTTTTGTTCATAAAAAGTGTCCTCCATGGGTATGTATTTGCGGCCACCCGGCAGATGGCCGGAATGAACCGCAGAAAGTCCGGTAATGTATTTAGTATAATCTTATAACTGTAATTCGTCAAAGGATTTTCGCAGGGTGCTGCAGGAATCTGAAAACTTTTCCATTTCCTCCGGCGTCAGGTTCAGATGGAGGATCCTTCTGACTCCGCTCTGGTTCAAAATACAGGGAACGCCGACAAATACCGGTTCCTGCCCATAATCGCCATCCAGGCATGCGGAGACCGTGAGAATACTGTTTTCTCCGCCTAAAATGGCTCTGGTGATACGGGTTAAAGCCATTCCAATTCCATAGTAGGTGGCTTTTTTTGCATCAATGATTTTGTAGGCCGCGTTTCTGACATCGTCTGAGATCTGTTCCAGAGTTTTAAAGTCCAGGCTGCCGCCGGATTCTTCGCATATCTGGAGCACCGGCTTTGTGGCTAAAAGGGCCTGGCTCCAGGGTACAAACTCGGAATCTCCGTGTTCTCCTATGACGTAGGCATGGACATTTCTGGGGTCCACCTGAAAATACTGTCCAAGGAGATAACGGAGTCTGGCAGTATCCAGGGCAGTGCCGCTGCCGATGACACGCTCTTTTGGAAATCCTGAGAGATGGCAGGTGATCCGGGTCATGATATCTACCGGATTCGTGGCTATGAGAAAAATTCCCTGAAAGCCGGATGCCACTACCGGCTCAACGACAGACTGAAACACGATGGCGTTTCGCTTTAAAAGAGCCAGCCTGGTTTCTCCGGGCTTCTGGGCCACTCCGGCGCAGATGGTTACAATGTCTGCATCCCGGCAGTCCTCATAGGATCCGGCATAAATTTTCATGTTTCCCGGGGAGAATGCCAGCCCGTGGCTTAAGTCCATGGCCTCTCCCTCAGCGCGTTTTTTATCCAGGTCAATGAGCACCAGCTCATCGCAGACTGCCTGATTCAGAAGGCTGTAAGCAAAGCTCATGCCTACCATTCCGGTTCCAACCAGGACAACCTTTCTGCTATCTGTTCTTGTAGTCATAACTGTCCTTCTTTCTGAGTTTTCAAGGTTTGGTTTAGTTTTTGTGTTCCGGGAACAAAATATGCGTGGTTTTATGCAAAATTGCCCTTTTATAATCTGAGAAAATATGATAGTATTAATGATACTAACCGAAATGGAGGAATTGATATGGCGGAGAATATAAAACCGGCAGAGGAAACAAAAGAGACAGTTTCCAAACATTTTATCGAACAGGAAATTGACAAAGACCTTGCGGAAGGAGTATATGACCATGTCCAGACCAGGTTCCCCCCGGAACCCAATGGCTACCTTCATATCGGACATGCAAAATCTATTATCTTAAACTCCGGGCTTGCGAAGGAATACGGAGGAAAATTCAATCTCCGTTTTGATGATACAAATCCCACAAAAGAAAAGACGGAGTATGTGGAATCTATTATTTCGGATGTGAAATGGCTGGGCGCCGACTTTGAGGACAGGCTGTTTTTTGCTTCTGATTATTTTGAGAAAATGTACGAATGCGCCGTGCTTTTAATAAAAAAGGGAAAGGCCTTTGTCTGTGATCTGAGTGCAGAGGAAATCAGAGAATACCGCGGCGATTTCAATACGCCGGGTAAGAACAGCCCCTATCGCGACAGAACGGTGGAAGAGAACTTAAAGCTTTTTGAGGAGATGAAAAACGGTGTTTATGAGGACGGAGAAAAGGTGCTCCGCGCCAAAATCGACATGGCATCTCCCAATATTAATATGCGCGATCCGGTGATTTACCGTGTGGCTCATATGACTCACCACAACACAGGAGATACGTGGTGCATTTACCCCATGTATGATTTTGCACATCCCATTGAGGATGCCATCGAGCACATTACCCACTCCATCTGTACTCTGGAATTTGAGGACCACAGACCCCTTTACGACTGGGTGGTAAAAGAGTGTGAATTTGAGAATCCGCCCCGCCAGATTGAGTTTGCAAAGCTGTATCTGACCAATGTGGTAACAGGAAAGAGATACATTAAAAAGCTGGTGGAGGACGGAATTGTAGACGGATGGGACGATCCCCGTCTGGTGACCATCGCTGCCCTGAGAAGAAGAGGGTATACGCCGGAATCCCTCAGAATGTTCGTGGATCTGGTGGGCGTTTCCAAGGCCAACAGTTCCGTGGATTACGCAATGCTTGAATACTGTATCCGTGAGGACTTAAAGTTAAAGAGACCGCGGATGATGGCTGTGTTGGACCCGGTAAAGTTAATCATTGACAACTATCCGGAGGGCCGGACGGAAATGCTCTCCATTCCCAATAACCTGGAAAACCCTGAAATGGGCGAGAGACAGGTTCCCTTCTCCCGTGAGCTCTACATTGAGAGAGAGGATTTCATGGAAGAGCCGCCGAAGAAATATTTCCGCCTGTTCCCGGGCAATGAAGTTCGTCTTATGGGCGCGTATTTTGTAACCTGCACCGGTTATGAGAAGGATGAAAACGGCAGCGTGACCGTGATTCACTGCACCTATGACCCGGAAACAAAGAGCGGTTCCGGTTTTAACGGAAGAAAGGTGAAGGGAACCATCCACTGGGTATCGGCTCCCGCTGCCAAACAGGTGGAATGCCGTCTGTACGAAAATATTGTGGATGAGGAAAAGGGGAAATTAAACCCGGATGGAACCTTAAACTTAAACCCCAACTCGGAGACCGTTGTCATGGCTTATGTGGAGCCGTCCTTAATGGAGGCAAAGGCTTACGACAGCTTCCAGTTTGTGCGGAATGGTTTCTATTGTGTGGACTGTAAAGACAGCACAGAGGGAAAGCCTGTTTACAACAGGATTGTTTCCTTGAAGAGCTCATTTAAGCTTCCGAAATAAGAAAGGATTCGGAACGTGCATGGAGCGCTTAAACATATGAGAAAATGAGGGATGCTCGCGGATGCTTTTTCCTGTGAACATCCCTTTTAAATTCACGAGTACTCTCGGAAACCCGATTGATGAGGAGACGGAAACGATGGAATTTATGATCCCGTTAAACAGCCAGGATGCCAGGCCCCTTTACGAGCAGATCTACCAGTACATTAAAAATGAAATCAGAAACGGAAATTTAAAGCCGGATAAACGGCTTCCTTCCTCCAGGGAGCTGGCAAAAAATTTAAAGGTAAGCCGGAGCACTACCCAGCTTGCCTATGAGCAGCTTGTGTCGGAGGGATATCTGGAGGCGGTTCCCAGAAAGGGATATTTTGCCGCAGAGCTCGACGGGCTCCTGCCTCCGGTTTCCGGGGAGGGAAGAACATGCAGACCGGAGGGGAAGAAGGATTTGCCGGTTTTGTGGAAGGTGGATTTTTCGCCCAGGGGCATTGACTTAAAGAGCTTCCCCTTTTCGACCTGGAGAAAAATAAACAGAACTATTTTAAAAGAAGAGGAAGTGGAGATTTTTCTGAAAGGGGATCCCCAGGGGGATCTCCCTCTGAGAGAGGCCATTCGTGAGTATCTTCATGGCGCCAGAGGCGTAAACTGTACGGCGGATCAGATTATTGTGGGTGCGGGAAACGAGTATCTTCTGATGCTTTTGTCCCAGCTTTTGGGAAATCATATGGGAATTGCCATGGAAAATCCCACCTACAAGCAGGCCTTTCGTGTCCTTTCGGGAATGGGGCATCCGGTGTTTCCTGTGGGAATGGATGAGAGCGGGCTTATGGTTTCAGAACTCAGAAACCTTTCGGTTTCCGTGGCCTATGTAATGCCGTCTCACCAGTTCCCCATGGGAATTGTCATGCCGGTGAAGCGCCGCCAGGAGCTATTGGCCTGGGCAGGGGAGATGCCGGGACGCTATCTGATCGAGGACGATTATGACAGTGAGTTCCGCTATAAGGGAAAGCCCATTCCGGCACTTCAGGGCATGGACCAGAACGGCTGTGTGATTTATATGGGAACTTTTTCCAAGGCCATTGCTCCGGCCATCCGCGTGGGATATATGGTACTTCCGGCAGGCCTTCTTAAAAAGTACAGAGAGCAGGCCAGATTTTATTCGTCCACCGTGTCCCGGGTGGATCAGAGACTTCTTGCCCAGTTTCTTGCGGGCGGGTATTTTGAGCGTCATTTAAACCGGATGCGGGAGATTTATAAGGCAAAGCATGATACTTTGCTGGCGGCCTTAAAGCCGCTTGAAGAAATATTTGCAATCGGGGGGGAATTTGCGGGGCTTCATGTGCTGCTTTCCCACCGGGGGAAGATGACGGAAGAGGAGCTCGTGGAGACGGCAGCCAGGGCTGGCGTAAAGGTTTACGGTCTTTCCGGATTTTTTATCCATAAAGGACATGCAAGACAGACGAAAACAGTGATTCTCGGATATGCGAGCCTTTCGGAAACGGAGATAAGGGAGGGGGCTGCTCTCCTTCTGGAGGCTTTTGATGTGCCGGTACAGCAGGAAAGGAAGGAATAAAATAAGATTGAAGCAGCTGAAAAACAGACAGACGGGGCTTAAAGACAGGCAGGAAAGGTTCAAAAACAGACAAACAGGGTCCAAAAGCAGGCAGGAGGCACATAAGAAGGGGCCTGAAAAGAGGACGGTGCTGCTCACAGGAGTTCTGATGATTTTGGCGATCCTGGCGGTTCTGGCGGTTATCCGGGGCGGAGATATTCCGGGAAATTATGACGGGCGGATTCCGGGAACCGAAAAAAATGTGGAAATGGAAGAATCTGCAGAAACAGCAGAAACTAAAGAGGCAGAGGCCCAAATTCCCCTGCCGGTAAATGAAAAGGAGGAGGCTCTCCTCCGTTCTCTGTATCAGGCAATGGAAAAGAAAGAGCCGGACCAGGCCGCCCGGATTTTAAACAGTCAGGAGGACCTCTTAAAAACTTTGGTCCAGGAGACTCTTGACGGGAAAAAATATCTGTACTGGCAGGAAGAGACAGAAGGGGGGCTGACAGGACGCATGGAGGAAATGACGGGAGAGACAAAGGGAAGAGGCCTGGCAGTTACCAGATTCAATACGGTCTTCTTTGGGGAGTTTTCCGGGGGAAAGCCGGAGGGAGACTGTGCGGCGGTACAGGCCATGGTGCTGGCGGAGCCAAGATTTACTTATGCAGACGGGGAATGGAAAAACGGAAAGATGAACGGCCATGGAAAAACGGGATACCGATATTATGAAAATGCTCCGGAAACAGGATTTGTCATGGCAGAAAAAGAAGGAAGATATCAGGAAAATCTGCTGGAAGGGGATTTTACGTATATTGCAGAAAATGCCGGAGGAGAACAGCTTTGCTGGGATATGCAGGCAAAAAACGGGGTGACGGTTCTTTCTGAAAAATGGGTCCGCCATAAAAATAACGGGACCTATATGCTTCCCTCAAAGGAGGATTCCGGACGGGCTTATGTATTATCCGAAAGCCAGGCGGAGACGATTATGTGGAACAACCTGATTGTATGGGATGAGCAGTAAGCCCCTGAGCCCGGGACTTACTGCCCTGACATTTCCCCATGCTCCGCCTGCGTGGCGCCACCGTGTATGAAAGTCAGTTGCTCCGCACTTCGTGCTCCCGCAACTGCCACCAGTATTCGTAATCCGGGCTGTCGCCCTGCTTACTCATACCGGCTTGGTTGCCCGATATCCATGAGACTCTGCATGCGAGCATGCGCCGTCTCACGGCTGCCGGTCAACACTTTCATGGTAATCAGATTTTTCCGGACATGCGGTCTTCGATCAGATGAAGCCCATGGTAAAACATTCTGCAGACGGGGGTATCCACGCCGAGTTTTTCACCCAGCCGTAAGACGGTGCCGGCAAACATGTCCACTTCTGTATGTTTTCCCGCATCCAGATCCTGGAGTGTGGAGGGGCGGTTTTCGTAAGGAATGCGGCCCAGTGTGTGCTCCTGGCGGTCGATTTCGTCCTGGCCGATTTCAATTCCCAGTCTGTTGGCAACCTGTATGACCTCCTCCATGGCGGCGCGGCGGAAATAGTTGGCGTCCCGGCTTACCTGAAAAGCACCGAACGGAACCTGGAACATGGCGCATGTCATATTTTCTGCCACGTTGCACATGAATTTAAACCATATTCCCTTTAACATATCGGGGTCGATCTTATAATGAATACCGCAGCGGTCAAACAGATCCCGGACCGCAAGGACCTTTGGGGAAAGTCGGTCCGGATCGTTAATCGTTTCTCCGAAGTGAATCAGCCCTTTATTGGGGTCAAATTCTGCTTTTCCGTCTTTCATTACAATGCTGATTCTCATATAGGAATAAAGTATATGTTCCATGCCGTAGACGGCTCCCACCTGCTCTTCGCTTTCCACCCCGTTTAAAACGGAAAGGATGATGGTATCGGGGCCAACCTGGTTTTTGATATGACGGATGGCTTCCGGAAGGTCATATCCTTTCACGGCAATGATTACCAGATCCGCCGGTTCGCAGGCGGATTCCGGAGTGATGATGGGGAAGCGGTAGTTGATGCCGTTTACGGTGACGCCCTTCTGCTCCAGACGTTTTTTCCGTTCCCCGTCCGCCATGACTTTAAAACCGGCCCCCAGCTTTCCGGAAATTCCCGGTGCAAAGAAAACACCCATGGCTCCAAGACCGATTAAGGTTACTTTTTCAATTTGCTTCATAATCCCTTTTCTCCTTGTGTACGAAAGCTATGTTTTATTCTATGTAACAGTTCAGCCTTGCAGCTTCTTGCCCGTGTACCGCGGACAGGAGACTGCAAAGCTGAACTGTTACTATTTTATTATAAGAAAAGGGAGGTGTCAATGAAGGAAAAACGCTTTCCTTTTTTTGCGCGTTTTGTTGACTTTTTTGCGGAAAGCTGATATACTTCAGCTAAGATATTGTGAAAAATGCATAACCGACAACGAGATATTGGGTGCTGAAATTAGAGTACCCTTATGTGCTGATTAAAATATGGAATGCATTCCACAATATGGAATAGACGAGTTACTAAAGTTTCAAAAGTGAAACGAAAATGAAGGAGGTGCGGTGAGTATATGTGGACTGGTGAGGTGACCATGGCGGGTGCCGTTCTGATTTCCGCTCTGGGGCTTTTGGTGGTATTTTCCGCTCTTGCATCGCTTGCAGTTGCGATTATCATTATTTCCAAGATCCTCGGAATCATTATCAAAACGGATGCGCCGAAACAACCGGCTGTTGCGGCGGCGGCTCCGGTTCCGGCTATTGATGAGGAGTCCTATGCAGTGCTTCTCGCGGCGGTCAGCGAGGAAGCAAGGCTGTCAGGAGAAGAGATTCGTGTGACAAGCATCAAAGAATTGTAGGGAAAATCGCAGCGGTCAAAAATCTCAAAAAATGAAAAGCAAAAAGGAAAGGATGTATGAAAGCTATGAAATACGTTGCAACATTAAACGGAAAGAAATATGAAATCGAAATCGAAAGAGTAGACGGCTACAAGCCCCTTGACAGAGGCGTTACCGTAAGTGCCCCGGCTCCGATTATTGCTTCCGCTCCGGCTCCGAAGGCAGCCCCGGCACCCGCTCCGGCGCCCACACCTGCCCCGGCACCCGCAGCCGCGCCTGTATCGGCACCCGCAGCACCGGCACCTGCTCCGGCACCCGCAGCAGGCGGCAGCACAACCGTAGAGGCTCCGATGCCCGGTAAGATTCTTGACATCAAGGTAAAAGCAGGAGATGCCGTTGGTTTTGGTCAGTGTGTTATCGTTATGGAGGCCATGAAGATGGAAACAGAGATCGTTGCTCCGGCGGCAGGAACCGTTGCTTCCGTAAATGTAAATGTGGGCGATGCTGTTGAAACAGGTACTTTGCTGGTAACCTTAAACTAATAGGAGGTGCCGCGTGAATATACTTTCAGTATTCGGGGAGTTATTGGCCCGGTCGGGCTTTGCCGCAATTACCTGGCAGCAGGCCGTAATGCTCCTTATTTCCTTCGTTTTATTATATCTGGCAATCAAAAAGCAGTTTGAGCCGCTCCTTCTGCTCCCCATTGCCTTCGGTATGTTCCTTGCGAACCTGCCTTTAGCCGGACTTATGGACGAGGCTGATGTCTGGTATCAGTCCGGTGTTTTAAGAATTATTTACAGCGGTGTGAAATCAAGCCTGTTCCCCTGCCTGATTTTCATGGCAGTAGGCGCCATGACGGACTTCGGCCCGCTGATTGCCAACCCGGTCAGCCTGCTTCTTGGAGCGGCCGCTCAGTTCGGCATTTATGTGGCTTTTCTGCTTGCACTTGCAACAGGTCTCTTTACCCCCGGTCAGGCAGCCGCTATCGGTATTATCGGCGGCGCAGACGGCCCGACAGCTATTTATATTGCCAATAACCTGGCTCCTGAACTGGTGGCGCCCATTGCCGTGGCCGCCTATTCCTACATGGCGCTGATTCCGCTTATCCAGCCGCCGATCATGAAGGCTCTGACTACAAAGAAAGAGCGCCAGATCGTTATGAAGCAGCTCCGTAAGGTAAGTAAAGTGGAAAAGATCGTGTTCCCGGTATTTGTGGTACTGTTCTGTTCCCTTCTGCTTCCGTCGGTGGCTCCGCTTCTTGGTATGTTAATGCTTGGCAACCTGCTCCGTGAGTCCGGCGTTACCGGAAGACTTTCCGAGACCGCCCAGAACGCGCTGTGCAATATTGTCACCATCATGTTAGGCACTACCGTAGGTGCGACTGCAAACGGGGAAATTTTCCTCCGCGTTCAGACAATCGCCATCATCTGCATGGGACTTCTGGCATTCGCATTTGCCACCGTGGGCGGCATTCTGGTAGGAAAACTTTTATGTGCACTTACAGGCGGAAAGATTAACCCGTTAATCGGTTCTGCAGGCGTGTCCGCAGTTCCTATGGCAGCCCGTGTATCACAGACTGTCGGAGCAAAGGAAAATCCCACCAACTTCCTTCTCATGCATGCCATGGGACCCAATGTGGCAGGTGTTATCGGTTCCGCAGTGGCGGCCGGCTATTTCATGCTGATGTTCAAGTAATTTAAGACCCTGTACCTGTCCGGCGTTCAGGCCGGGCAGGCCAAAATAAATACATATTAAGGAGGCTTTATTGTGGCTAATAAAGTTATGTCATTACACGATGCCGTAGAGAAGTACGTTCATGACAACGATGTCCTGTGCTTCGGCGGTTTTACCACCAACCGTAAGCCCTATGCTGCGGTTTATGAGATCCTTCGTCAGGGAAAGACCGGTTTTGTAGGCTGGTCCGGACCGGCAGGCGGAGACTGGGATATGTTAATCGGCGAGGGCCGTATCAGGGCCTATATTAACTGCTATACCGCAAACTCCGGTTATACGAACGTTGCCCGCCGTTTCCGCGCAGCAATCGAGAAGGGCGAACTGGTTTACGAGGATTACTCCCAGGATGTTCTGATGCTGCAGCTCCATGCCGCGTCTCTGGGTCTTCCGTATCTTCCGGTAAGAATGATGCAGGGCTCCGGCCTCGTTAAGTTCTGGGGAATCAGCGAAGAGCAGAGAAGAACCATGGAAGGCGTTGACAACTTAAAGTGCGTTGAGATTGAGAATCCTCTTGAGCCAGGTGAAAAGCTTCTTGCCGTTCCGGTTCCGAAGCTTGACTGTGCGATTATCCACGTTCAGCAGGCATCCCCGGACGGAACCTGCATTATCGAGGGCGATGAGTTCCACGACATTGATATTGCAATCGCTGCAAAACGCACCATCGTTACCTGTGAGGAAATCGTAAGTGATGAATATATCCGCCGGGATCCCACAAAGACAAGAATCTTCGGTGAGTGCGTAAACGCTGTGGTGCGCGCACCCTACGGCGCATGGCCGTCTCAGTGCTATAATTATTATGACGACGATGACAAGGCTCTGAAGGAGTACAACCTGGCTTCCATGTATCTGGATGAGGAAGATGCAAAGGCTCAGCTTCAGAAAGCTGCCGACAAGGCTTTAAAGGCTGCCGCTGCAAAGCCTGAGGATGAAAAGCTGGCTGCTGCCGCAGAGAAAGCAGCACAGGCTGCAAAGGATGCGGCTGACGGTACAAAGGTTCCGGAGACCTTTAAAGACTACCTTCAGAAATATGTGTATGGCTGCAAGGATCAGGATGATCTTCTTAATGTTTTAGGCGGAGCCCGCCTGATGAACCTTAAGAATGAGCCGCACCTTGGCTATTCTACCAGACACTAATTGGGGGAGGAAAAGAAAAATGGCTGATTACACAAAGTATACAAAGCAGGAAATGCAGGCATATGCCATCGCAAAAAGCATTAAAGAAAATCAGATCGTTATCGTTGGTACCGGCCTTCCGTTAATCGGCGCTTCTCTTGCGAAGCGTGCGGTTTGCCCGAGCTGCCATCCGATTGTGGAGAGCGGACTTATGGACTGCTCCCCGGTTGAAGTACCGCGTTCTGTCGGTGATAACCGTTTCATGGCTCACTGTGCCGTACAGTGGCCCAACGTTCGTTTCGTGGGCTTTGAGGCCAATGAGTGGCTTCATGATGAGGACCGCCTGATCGCTTTCATCGGCGGCGCTCAGATCGACCCCTATGGAAACGTAAACTCCACCTGTATCTTCGGAAAGGGTGACTATGTAAAGCCCCAGACACGTTTCACAGGCTCCGGCGGTGCAAACGGCATTGCTACCTTCTGTAATACGGTAATTATGATGCAGCACCAGAAGAGAAGATTTATGGACCATGTTGACTACATCACAAGCTGCGGCTGGATGGACGGCCCCGGCGGACGTGAGAGAGCGGGACTTCCCGGAAACCGCGGACCGCAGATGGTAGTTACGGATCTCGGCATTATGAAGTTTGATGAAGAGACCAAGAGAATGTACCTGGCTTACTACTATCCATTCTCCAGTCCGGAAATGGTGCAGGAGAACACAGGCTTCGAGATTGATGTTACAAGGGCTGAGCTTATGGAAGGTCCGGATCCGGAGATCATCCGTCTGATCCGTGAAGAGATCGATCCCGGCCAGGCTTTCATCAAGGTGCCGAAGGAGAAGTAATCCGTCTGGTTCTTTGATTTGAAACGGAACAGATGTGCATGGAAACATGTCTGTCTGGTTCGTCAGTGGCATAAATCATACCGGGAGCGGTTTCTGTCTTAAGGCAGGGCCGTATCCCGGCAACAAAGTGTATATATGAGGAGGAAGACACATGGGTTATTTTTCCATGCCTAAATATTTCCAGGAAATGCCGACCGTTGGCAAAGAACTGGTAAATCCGAACCCCGAAAACGAGAGTGAGATTAAGAAAATCGAGGAGGAGATCCATGACAAGGTTGAGGAGATCCTTGCCGCCGGCATCACTTCGGAAGAGAAATTAAATGAGCGCGGTCAGTTGTCCGCCATGCAGCGTATCAACGCCCTGGTAGACGCCGGAACCTTCTGCCCCTTAAACAGCCTGTTTAACCCCAACGACAATAAGATGGGTTCCACCAACATCATCAACGGTCTCGGATGCGTAAACGGCAAATGGGTTTACATCATTGCTTCCGATAATAAGAAGATGGCCGGAACATGGGAGCCGGGCCAGGCGGAGAATCTGATCCGCTGTTCCGATGCCGCTAAGATGATGAACATTCCGCTTGTTTATTTACTGAACTGCGCGGGCGTTGATTTCCCGTATCAGGATCAGGTATATCCCAACAGACGCGGCGGCGGTACTCCGTTCTTCCGTAATTCTGAGTTAAACCAGCTTGGCATTCCGGTAATCGTCGGGATCTATGGAACCAACCCGGCAGGCGGCGGATATCACAGCATTTCCCCCACCATCCTGATCGCTCACAGCCAGGCAAACATGGCAGTCGGCGGCGCCGGTATCCTCTCTGGTATGAACCCGAAGGGCTACATTGACAAAGAGGCTGCTGACCAGATTGTTGCCGCTCAGATTGAGAACAGCAAGAACAAAGTTCCGGCTCCGGGCTCTGTTCCGATTCACTATGATGAGACCGGCTTCTTCCGTGAAGTATATGAGAATGACTACGGCGTAATCGACGGAATCAAAAAGTATATCGGCTACCTTCCGGCTTATAACCTGGAATTTTTCCGTGTGGATGAGCCGAAACACCCGCTGCTTCCGGCAGAGGACCTTTACAGTATCATCCCCATGAACGGAAAGCGCCCCTATGATATTTATGATGTTATCGGCCGCCTTTTCGACGGTTCTCAGTTATATGAGTATAAGAAGGGCTATGGTCCGGAGATGGTAACAGGCCTTGCCAAGGTAAACGGACTTCTGGTTGGTGTCATCGCCAACGTTCAGGGGCTTTTGATGAATTATCCGGAGTACAAGCAGAATTCCGTTGGTATCGGAGGAAAGCTGTACCGTCAGGGCCTCATTAAGATGAATGAGTTCGTAACTCTCTGCGCCCGTGACAGAATCCCGCTTATCTGGTTACAGGATACCACTGGAATCGACGTGGGCGACGATGCGGAGAAGGCAGAGTTACTCGGCCTGGGTCAGTCCTTAATTTACTCCATTGAAAATTCCGGACTTCCGTCCCTGGAGATTACCCTTCGTAAGGCCAGTGCCGCTGCCCACTATGTACTGGGCGGTCCGCAGGGCAACAACACAAATGTATACTCCCTGGGTACCGCCGCCTGCGAATACTATGTAATGCCGGGTGAAACCGCTGCAAACGCCATGTATTCCAGAAAGCTTGTGAAGGCAAGCAAGGCCGGCGAGGATATGGAGCCGATCATCAAGAAGATGAACGATATGATCAAGCTTTACCATGACAAATCCCGTCCGGCGTACTGCGCCAAGGTTGGCATGGTTGACGAGATCGTCGATATGACCGAGCTTCGTCCGTATATTCAGGCATTCACCGAGGCCGTTTACCAGAATCCGAAGTCTATCTGCCCGATGCACCAGATGATTACACCTCGTGCAATCCGTGAGTTTGATACCTTTAAGAAAGCTTAATTCTGGCGGATGCCCGATGCTTTTTGTCCGACTTAAGACGGACAGGAAGATGCCCCGTGAATCGTAACGATTTGTTTCCTGTCCAGACCGGGGGTTACTCCGGTCTGGATATGTTTGTTAATGCTTGCGGAAGCAACGCGGTATATGGTATACTTGGCTCGTAAAAAATGATACAGAAAAAAGACCCGGAGGTTTGTATGAGTGCAATGTATACACTGGGAATCGACGTCGGTTCCACAGCGTCCAAATGTATTATTTTAAAGGACGGCACAGAAATCGTTGCCAAGTCCTTAATTGATGTGGGAGCAGGCACCAGCGGCCCCCAGCGTGCCATTGATATGGTGCTTTCCGAGGCTGGGATGAAGAAAGAAGATATGGCCTATACCCTTGCAACCGGATATGGCCGCACCTCGCTGATGATGGGAGTTGCTGACAAGCAGATGAGTGAGCTTTCCTGCCACGCGAGAGGAGCAGCTTTTCTGTTTCCCGATGTTCATACGGTCATTGATATCGGCGGTCAGGATGTAAAGGTTCTGCATATTGAAAACGGTACGATGACAAATTTCCAGATGAACGATAAGTGTGCGGCCGGCACCGGCCGGTTTCTGGATGTTATGGCCCGCGTTCTGGAGGTGAAGGTTGAGGACCTGGGAAGACTGGGAGCCATGTCCAAAAAGGACGTGGGAATCAGCTCCACCTGTACCGTATTTGCGGAAAGTGAAGTGATCAGCCAGCTGGCCATGGGTACGGATAAATGTGATATTATCAACGGGATCCATCGCTCCGTAGCCGGCCGCGTAGCCGGACTGGCTCACCGGATCGGCGTAGTCCCCGATGTGGTTATGACCGGCGGCGTCGCACAGAATTCCGGTGTGGTAGGCGCACTGGCCGTGGAGCTCGGCTGTAAAATCAACACTTCCCCGCTGACTCAGTATAACGGTGCGCTGGGGGCCGCCCTGTTCGCATGGCAGGCAGCCAACCGCTGATTGTGAAATGGCAACCGTTCAGACAGCCCTTGAACGGTTACGTGAAATGGCCCCTGAGGGCCGGATGTGCAAAGACACATTCAAGCATAAAGGAGGATATTTATTATGGCAAAACAAGTAATGCCCGGCGTTCTCGCCCTTCGTAAGGTCGTTGATGACGTCCACAAGGATGCGCGTGAAGCCAAAAAAAGAGGCGAACTGGTAGGCTGGTCGTCCTCCAAGTTCCCCTGTGAACTTGCAGCAGCTTTTGATCTGAATGTAATGTATCCGGAGAATCAGGCAGCCGGTATCGCAGCAAACCGGTATGGTGAAATGATGTGCCAGGCCGCCGAGGATCTCGGATATGATAATGATATCTGCGGATATGCACGTATCAGCCTGGCCTATGCCAAAGGTGTGCGCGTATCCCGCAAGTATGATCCGGAGACCGGAGAATACATTATCGACCCCAGTACCGGAAAGCCCTTAAAGGACGCTGACGGCAATGTGGTAATGGATGAAGCAACCGGAAAGCCGAAGAAGGATCCAAAGACACAGACTCCCTATCTTCAGCTTGACAACATTTTGGAGATTGAGGCGCTGCCGGATGGCCCGGAGAAGGAAAAACGTCTGGCTGCCATTTCCCCGATCCGTCAGATGCAGATTCCGCAGCCGGATTTCGTTCTCTGCTGTAACAATATCTGTAACTGTATGACAAAATGGTATGAGAATATTGCCCGTATGTGCAACGTTCCGCTGATCATGATCGATATTCCTTACAACAACACCGTGGAAGTGGGCGATGCCAACGTAAAATACGTTCGCGCCCAGTTTGACAAGGCAATCCACCAGCTGGAAAAGCTGACAGGAAAGAAGTTTGATGAAAAGAAGTTTGAGCAGGCATGTGCAAATGCAAACCGTACCGCCAGGGCATGGTTAAAGGTTTGTGATTATTTGCAGTACAAGCCGGCTCCGTACAGTGGATTTGACTTATTTAACCATATGGCTGACGTTGTAACAGCCCGTGCAAGAGTTGAGGCCGCTGAGGCTTTCGAGCTTCTGGCTGAGAATCTGGAGGAGGCAATCAAAAAGGGCGAGACCACAACTCCGTTCCCGGAGAAGTATCGTGTCATGTTTGAGGGCATTCCGTGCTGGCCGAAGCTTCCGGCTCTGTTCAAGCCTTTAAAGGAACATGGCGTGAACGTTACGGCCGTTGTATATGCACCTGCATTCGGCTTTGTTTACAACAACATCGACGAGATGGCGCGTGCTTACTATAAGGCACCCAACTCCGTCTGCATTGAGCAGGGCGTTGACTGGCGTGAAGGCATCTGCCGTGACAACAAGGTTGACGGCGTTCTGGTTCATTACAACAGAAGCTGTAAGCCGTGGAGCGGATATATGGCAGAGATGCAGCGCCGCTTTACCGCTGATCTTGGCGTACCGTGTGCTGGATTTGACGGCGACCAGGCTGACCCGCGTAACTTCAATGCCGCACAGTATGAGACCCGCGTACAGGGCCTTGTGGAAGCAATGGAAGCAAACGCTAAGGCAAAGGAGGCATAAACAATGAGTATCAACGCATTATTGGATGAATTTAAAGTGAAAGCTGCCACTCCCAAGCAGCAGCTTGCCGAATATAAGGCTCAGGGCAAAAAAGTAATCGGCGTTCTGCCGTATTATGCTCCGGAAGAGCTGGTTTATGCAGCCGGAATGGTTCCCATGGGAATCTGGGGCTCCAACAAGAAAACCATCAGCCGTGCAAAAGAGTACTGTGCAACCTTCTACTGCACAATCGCACAGCTTGCCCTGGAAATGCTTCTGGACGGAACCATGGACGGCCTGGACGGAATCATTACCCCCACCATCTGTGATACCTTACGTCCCATGAGCCAGAACTACCGTGTGGCCATGGGCGACAAGATGTCCGTTATTTTCCTGGCTCATCCCCAGAACCGTTTTGAGGATTTCGGCCTTCAGTTCTGTATCGACCAGTACAGCCATGTAAAGGGCGAGCTGGAGAAGATTGCAGGCAGGGAAATCACGAACGAAGCAATCTGGGATGCAATCAGGGTTTACAATAAGAGCCGCGCTGCCCGCCGTAATTTTGTTAAGCTGGCAGGCGAGCACTGTGACGTTGTAACGCCCACGAAGCGTTCCGCAGTATTAAAGGCTTTCTGGTTTATGGAGAAGCCGGAGTACACGGCAAAGCTTGAAGAGCTAAATAAAGAATTAGAGGCGCTTCCGGTATGTGACTGGCAGGGAACCAAGGTTGTTACCTCCGGTATCATCTGCGACAATCCGGCACTGCTTGCTGCCTTTGAAGAGAATAACATCGCCATCGCAGCCGATGACGTTGCACATGAGACACGCTCCTTCAAGACAGACGTTCCGGAGGATGAGGCATGTCCGATGATGGCTCTTGCGAAACAGTTTGCAAATATCGACCATGATGTTCTTCTTTATGACCCGCAGTCTGAGAAGAACCGCCGCGGCGAGTTCGTTGCAAACCTGGTGAAGGAGAGCGGCGCTCAGGGTCTTGTACTGTTCATGCAGCAGTTTTGTGATCCGGAGGAGATGGAGTATCCGTACCTTAAGAAAGCTCTGGACGACGCGAAGATTCCGCACATCAAGCTTGGCATTGACCAGCAGATGCGTGACTTTGGCCAGGCAAAGACTGCCATTCAGGCATTTGCGGATGTGCTGGAGATGAGCAAGTAAGTCCTTTTATACCAGTGAAAATCGAAAGTCCTGCCGTCAGGAATGAAAAGTCCTGTGGCAGGGCTTTTTTTGGATGACAAAAACCACGTACCTGTGGTAAAATGTGGCTGTGAGAAGTACCTGACTGGCCAGTGATGAAAATTGAAAGGAACAGAGGGATCATGGCAAATATACGGTTAAAGAAAATAGTACTGGAAATTGTGGAAAATCAGTTGAGGGATAATGATCCGCCGGTAACCACGGAGGCATATAAAAAGCTGATAGGCGCGGGATATTCCACGAGAGAAGCGAAAGAAAAAATCGGAGCGGTCGTACTTGCAGAAATATATGATGTTCTGAAAGAAAATCAGCCTTATGATGAAGAAGGATATGGGCATGCGCTAGAAGAAATGGTGCGGCAGAGTATGGATTTTGAGGATACACATGAGATTTTGACAGAGTGGGATAAATGGGATGAGCTTGTGCAGTGCGGCTATGAGGCTCAGGACAATCTGTATGATCTGGACAATCAGGATGATCAGGACAATCTGGACGTTCAGGACACACAGGACATTCAGGGCGCCCGGGGGAATGCGCCGCTGGATTACTGGTGGCAGGCATGGGAAATATTTCAGGATATTATCGGGCAGGAAGAAAAAAAGTACAGTGTCAGCGGGCTGATGGAGGAGCAGGATTATCAATATCCCATTGACGAGTGGCTGCAGGATTTTGAAATGGAACTGAGCAATTCGGAAGAACATGAGAAACGCCTTGATTTCTGTCGCTCCGTTTTGGATATGTTTGACTGGACATATGATGACGACGGTAATTTCCGCGCTGCAGTCGGGGAGGAACTCTATGAGACAGGAAAACCCGAGGAGGGCGAGGCATGGTTTAGAAACTGGCTGAAGAGAGAGCCGCATAATGCAGATGCCTGGAATATATTCAGCTGGTGTGTGCAGAAAAAGGAAGGCACAGAAGCGGCATACCGCCTGATACGGAAAGAAGTAATCGGGATTCCCTGCACGATACATAACAACCTGTTATTCCGGCGCGCCGGGCTTTTGGCAGAGCGTCTGGAACTGAAGGAGGATTTAAAATGGATAGAATCGCAGTTAAAGTCTTATTCAGATTCGATAGAAGAGGAAATGGAATCTGGTGATTTGTATAATGGCTTGTATGACGATTTTTGTATGCCAGTCCAGAAGCCGATTGTAAAGGGCAAAAAAATATACCCCAATGACCCGTGCCCCTGCGGCAGCGGGAAGAAGTATAAAAAATGTTGTGGAAAAAAATAAAAGGAATCACGATGGAACTTATGCGGTTTTTGGCCATATTTACGGCAAAGACCGCATATTTTTTGCCGGGAAAGCGGCCAATTCGTCAACACTTTGCCTGCCTGTTACCCTGTTTATGGATATGAAAGATTATTCCTCATACAACAGCACATCGTTTCTTTCTTTTGCAGCTTTCTTTCACTCCTCTGTGAATCCGGATATACTGAATAAGACATACGCCCGGAGTGAGGAGCAACTGACCGTGACGAATCAGCGGAGGGATTTGTCATGGAATAAGCAGCAGCAGGAGCTGTTCTCGAATGACAGGAAAACATGTCGAAAAAGATGAAAAAAAGTGGTTTATAAAAAATTTATGAAATCTTTTCAGAAAATTTGTGGTATTTATAGGCGAATGTATATAAATAAGGGTTCTAAAATGGCGGTCTTTGTGATATAATAGTATCGTTGAGAGTGTAAAATGCCGGATTTTCCGGCAGTGGGTCTTTGGGAGGAGGCGATCTGTTTGAACATCAGAGAAATGATGGAACAGTGGGAACACGATAATTTAAGCCCCTATGCGTCCAAGAGCAGCGAAAGCCAGGGACGTGACCGGTGGGAGGAGCCTTGTGACATCCGGCCGGTATACCAGCGGGACAGGGACAGAATCCTCCACAGCAAGTCGTTCCGCCGGTTGAAGCATAAGACCCAGGTTTTTCTGGCCCCGGAGGGCGATCACTACCGTACCAGACTGACCCATACTCTGGAGGTGGCCCAGATTGCAAGAACCATTGCCCTGGCCTTAAAAATGAATGAAAGCCTCACCGAGGCCATTGCCCTGGGGCACGACCTGGGGCACACACCCTTTGGACATGCGGGAGAGTACATATTAAATGAGATCTGCGAGGAGGGCTTTTCTCATTACAGGCAAAGTGTCCGTGTGGTGGAAGTGGTGGAGAAAAAGGGAAAGGGACTGAATCTTACAAAGGAAGTGCGGGACGGAATTTTAAACCACAGAACCTCCGGTAACCCGAAAACACTGGAGGGGAAGATTGTCCGCTTTTCCGATAAAATTGCATATATTAACCATGATATTGACGATGCCATCCGGGCAAGAATAATAACAGAAAAAGATATCCCGAGAGAATATTCGGATATTCTCGGAACTACCGTGAAGGAACGGCTCAATATCATGATACATGATATTATTTTAAACAGCCTGGACAAGCCGGAGATTATCATGTCTCCGGATGTGGAAGGCGCCATGAAACGCCTGCGGCAGTGGATGTTTGAGAATGTGTATAAAAATCCGGCCGCCAAGGCCGAGGAGGGAAAGGCCCAGCAGCTGATCGTGCAGCTTTACCATTATTACATGGATCACGCGGACCGTCTGCCGGAGGAATACTTCATTATGATTGAACGGTGCCATGAAAAAAAGGAACGGGTGGTATGTGACTATATCGCGGGTATGAGCGACAGTTATGCCATTGACAAGTTTGAAGAATTATTTGTGCCAAAGTCCTGGAAGGTCTGAAAAATATGGAGGATATACATGTTTTATCCGGATGATGTGATTGAGGAAGTACGAACGAGAAACGATATTGTGGATGTGGTTTCCCAATATGTGAACCTGAAAAAAAAGGGGGCCAATTATTTTGGACTGTGCCCGTTCCATAATGAAAAATCCCCCTCCTTTTCCGTGTCCGGGGAGAAGCAGATGTATTACTGTTTTGGATGCGGGGCCGGCGGGAACGTGATTACATTTGTGATGGAATATGAAAACTATTCTTTTGTGGAGGCGGTAAAGCTTCTGGCGGACCGGGCCGGAATTACCCTGCCGGAGGCAGAATATTCCAAAGAAGCCAGAGCCCAGGCGGATTTAAAGAATACGCTTCTGGAAATCAACCGGCTGGCGGCCAACTATTTTTACTACCAGTTAAAGCAGCCCAACGGGCGGGTCGGATATGAATATTTTAAGAACAGGGCTCTGACTGATGATACCATCAGGCATTTTGGCCTGGGATATGCCAACAAGGTGCCCGACGACTTATACCGCTATATGCGCTCTAAGGGGTATGAGGATTCTGTCCTGAAAGAAACCGGCCTGTTTTTCATTGAAGAGAGAGGAGCCAGGGACAAATTCTGGAACCGGGTCATGTTCCCGATCCTGGATGTGAATAAACGGGTTATCGGTTTCGGCGGCCGTGTCATGGGAGACGGGGAACCTAAATATTTAAACTCTCCGGAGACAAAACTGTTTGATAAAAGCAGAAATCTTTACGGCCTTAATTTTGCCAGAACCTCACGGGCCGGATATATCCTGATCTGTGAAGGGTATATGGACGTAATTGCCATGCATCAGGCCGGGTTTACCAATGCGGTGGCTTCCCTGGGAACCGCCTTTACGCCACAGCACGCGCTCCTTTTAAAACGGTACACAGACCAGGTAATTCTGACTTATGACAGCGACGGCGCGGGGATTAAGGCGGCGTTACGTGCTATCCCGATTTTAAAAGAGGCGGGAATGTCGGTCAGGGTCTTAAACATGAAACCCTATAAGGATCCGGATGAGTTCATGAAGAACCTGGGAAAGGATGAATTTAAGAAGCGGATCGATCATGCAAAAAACAGCTTCATGTTTGAAATCTCCGTGATTCGGAGCCAGTACAGCATGCAGGATCCGGAATCCAAAACAGCCTTTTATAATGCGGTTGCCAGAAAGCTTCTGGAGTTTCCGGAAAAACTGGAGAGGGATAATTATACGGAGGCGGTTGCCAGGGAATATATGATTCCTCAGGAAGATTTAAAGCGTCTGGTGGCCTCTCTGGGAGGCCGGTTCGGAACCGGAGTGAAAACTGTGGGGGATGCGAAAACCAGAATCAGGCCGAGAAAAGAAAAGGAAGACGGAATAAAGAAATCCCAGAGACTTCTGCTTACCTGGCTGATCGAGAGGCCGGAGCTGCTTGCAAAAATTGATGGAATCATCGGTCCTGAGGACTTTGTTGACGGCCTGTACCAAAAGGTGGCGGGCCTTGTATTCGAAGAGCTGAAAAAAGGGAAGGTCAGCCCTGCCCGGATTTTGAATCAGTTCATAGAGGGCGAGGAACAATACAGGGAGGTGACAGCGCTCTTTCATGCGAGTCTTTCAGAGTCCTTAAATAATGAGGAGCAGAAGAAGGCGTTTTCAGAGACTGTGAAAAAAATTAAGAGAAACAGTCTTGAAATACAGAGTAAAAGAGCAGCAGATATTGCACAATTACAGAATATCATCAGGCAGCAGTCAGAATTAGCGACATTACAGATCAGTCTGGATTGAATCTGAATGCCAGGAAGGATGGAACATTATGGAAGAAAAAACGCTTACATTTGAGGAAAAACTGGACAGGCTTCTGGAAACGGCGAAAAAGAAAAAAAATGTGGTGGAAGAACAGGAAATTCTTGACGTTTTTTCAGGAGAAGAGCTGACGCCGGAGAAGCTGGACCGGATTTATGACTTCCTGGAAAATAAAAATGTGGATATTCTGCGGATATCTGCAGACGATGATATAGATCCGGATCTGTTTCTGGAGGAGGATGCAGAGGACGAGGAAATTGATATGGGGAATCTGGATCTTTCCGTCCCGGAGGGAGTGGGAGTTGAGGATCCGGTCCGCATGTACTTAAAGGAAATCGGAAAGGTGCCGCTTCTTTCCTCAGAGGAAGAAATTGAACTGGCCAAGCGGATGGAGCTTGGCGACGGAGAGGCGAAAAAAAAGCTTGCGGAGGCAAACTTAAGGCTGGTGGTCAGCATTGCCAAGCGTTATGTGGGACGGGGCATGCAGTTTTTGGATCTGATTCAGGAAGGAAATCTGGGGCTCATTAAAGCTGTGGAAAAGTTTGAATACCGGAAGGGATACAAGTTCAGCACATACGCCACCTGGTGGATCCGGCAGGCCATTACCAGAGCCATTGCGGATCAGGCGCGTACCATCCGCATTCCGGTCCATATGGTGGAAACCATAAACCGCCTGGTGAGGACCCAGAGACAGCTTTTGCAGACCCTGGGCAGAGAGCCTTCCCCGGAAGAGGTGGCAAAGGCCATGGAGCTTCCTGTGGACCGGGTGCGGGAGATTATGAAAATATCCCAGGATCCGGTATCATTAGAGACGCCCATCGGCGAGGAGGAGGACAGCCATCTTGGAGATTTTATCCAGGATGACCATGTGGAAGTGCCGGTGGACGCGGCTACCTTTACCTTGCTCCATGAGCAGCTTATGGAGGTTTTAGACACCCTTACGGACAGGGAGCAGAAGGTTTTGCGGCTGCGGTTCGGACTGGATGACGGACGGCCCAGAACTCTGGAAGAGGTGGGACGGGAGTTTAACGTGACCAGGGAAAGAATCCGGCAGATCGAGGCAAAAGCGTTAAGAAAGCTGCGTCATCCCAGCCGCAGTAAAAAATTAAAGGATTATCTGGATGAGTAGTGCAGATAAGGAAGGAATGGAAACAGGATGAAATTATCGGACCGTCTGGAGGCGGTACTCTCTTTTGTGGACTGTGAAGGGGCCGTGGCCGACATTGGCACAGACCACGGGCATGTTCCTGTGGAGCTTGTGAGACGGAAGCTGGTGCAGCGGGCCCTGGCCATGGATGTACGGAAGGGGCCCCTTTCCAGGGCAGAGGAGAATATAAAGGCGGCGGGCCTGGAAAAAAAAATTGAAGCCAGGCTTTCCGACGGCCTGGAAAAGCTGCGCCCCGGAGAGGCAGAGACCGTTATTATTGCCGGAATGGGCGGCGAGCTGATCATACATATTCTGGAGCAGGGGAAACGCATGTGGGAGTCAGTGGAACAGTGGGTACTGTCTCCCCATTCGGAAATTCCGAAGGTCCGCCGATGGCTGTGGGAGCACAAATTTCCCATTGTGAGGGAATCCATGGTCTGTGAAGAAGGGAAATACTATACAATTTTAGATGTGAGGAATCCCGGAGTCCGGGAGGATTCGGTTTTCAAGAGGGACATCAACAGGGACATATCTGCAAAACAGTTCCGGTATGGTGAGTTCCTTTTAAAGGAGGGAGCTCCGGTTTTTATCCGGTATCTGGAAGAGGAGGAAGGGAAGCTTCTGACCCTTCTGGAAACCTTAAGGGCACAGGCAGATATTTCAGAACGGGCGGCAGAACGCTTGAAAGTGACAAAAGAAATGCTTTTATTAAACCGGGAGGTACAAAATGAAGTGCAGAGAAATCATTGATATATTAGAAAAACTGGCACCCGGGCGATTTGCGTGCCAGTGGGATAACCCGGGACTTCTGGCAGGCAGAACGGAAAAGGAAGTAAAAAAAATTCTTCTGGCTGTGGATGTCGATGATGTGGCTGTGAAGAGGGCTGTGGAATCCCGGGCGGATATGATTGTAAGCCACCACCCCCTGATTTTTAAACCCATAAAATCTGTGACTGACGGGGACTTTATCGGCCGCAGGCTGGTGACAATGATTCAGGCCGATATTTCTTATTTTGCCATGCATACAAATTTCGACGCTGCTCCCGGCTGTATGGCGGACTGCGTGGCAGAACGTCTCGGAATTACCGGTGGAGCTCCCCTGGAGGAAATGGGGGAAGAGGATGGAATTCCGTTTGGAATCGGAAAAATCGGGCAGCTAAAGGAGCCTGTGACAGGGAGAAAGCTTGCAAAGGAGATTAAGGAACGGTTCGGACTTCCGTTTGTGACCATCTATGGAGAACAGATGTGGGAAGAGGAACCTGTGACCATTGCCGCGGTCTGTCCCGGCTCAGGGGGCAGCACCATTCAGGCGGCTGTGGATAAGGGCGCCCAGGTGCTGGTGACCGGGGATATCAGCCATCATGAGGGGATTGATGCCAATGCCCGGGGGCTTATGATTATTGATGCCGGACATTATGGCCTGGAACATGTGTTCATGGAATATATGGAGGAGTACTTAAAGAATACCCTGGGAAGCCAGGTGGAAATTACAACCATGCCGGTTTCATTTCCGGCAGCAGTAATATGAGATAAAGGAGGAATCAATATGCCGGTTGTTAAGGTTTTGGGGGAGACGAGGACTTATCCGGAGGGAACGCCTTTTCTGAAAATCGCGGAGGAGTTTCAGCCTCAGTATAAGGAGGACATTCTTCTGGTGAGGGAGAATGGGAAGCTAAAGGAGCTTCATAAAACCCTGCATAAGGATGCGGAGCTTTCATTTCTCACCTTCAGGGACCCGGTGGGAAAGAAGACCTATGAGAGAAGCGCCATTTTTCTGATGCTGAAGGCTTTTTATGATGTGGTTCCCAGGGAGAAAATCAAAAAAATTCAGATTGATTTCTCACTTGGAAACGGTGTCTATGGAGAGCTTGTGGGCGACGTAAAAACCGATGAAGCCCTGCTCCTTAAGGTAAAGGAACGGATGCAGGAGCTGGTAAAACGGAAAGTGCCTATTATGAAGCGAAGCGTCAACACGGACGAGGCTGTGGAGCTGTTTGGACAGTATGGAATGCATGATAAAGAACAGCTTTTCACTTACCGCCGGGCTTCTCGGGTCAATATTTACAGAATTGACAATTTTGAGGACTATTTTTACGGGTATATGGTACAGAATACGGGATATGTGAAATATTTCGATTTGATCCCATACCATTCCGGTTTTCTTCTGCTTTTGCCCCAGGGGGATAAGGCAGATGTGGTGGAGCCAAAGGGGATTCGGGAAAAGCTCTTCCATGTGCTCCGTGATTCTTACCGGTGGAGCGACAGCCTGGAGGTATCCAATGTGGGCACGCTGAACCGGTTGATTTCAGCGGGAAAAGGCAATGAGCTGATTCTTATGCAGGAGGCTCTTCAGGAAAAGGAAATCGGAAAGATTGCGGAGACAGCGGCAAAGGGAGGAGATAAGCGGATCGTAATGATCGCAGGTCCTTCTTCCTCGGGAAAGACTACTTTCAGCCACCGGCTTGCCACCCAGTTCAGGGCCCTTGGCTATGTGCCTCATCCCATTGCCGTGGACAATTATTTTAAAAACAGAGAAGAGTATCCCAGGGATGAGAATGGGAACCTGGATATGGAAGCTCTGGAATGCATTGATATCGAGAAATTTAATGAGGACATGAACGCGCTTCTGGCGGGAAAGCGTGTTGAGATTCCCAGGTTTAACTTTGTGACGGGAACCAGGGAGTACAAAGGCGACTATTTACAGATCGGCGCCGGCGACGTATTAGTGATCGAAGGAATCCACTGTCTGAATGACAGGCTTTCCTATTCACTTCCGCGGGAAAGTAAATTTAAAATTTATATCAGCGCCTTAAATCAGTTAAATGTGGATGAACACAACCGGATTCCCACCACAGACGGCCGGCTGATCCGGCGTATGGTGCGGGATGCCAGAACCCGGGGAACCTCTGCGCTGGAGACCATAGGACGCTGGGGCTCGGTCCGGAAGGGAGAGGATAACAATATCTTCCCGTTCCAGGAAGAGGCCGATGTGATGTTCAATTCCGCTCTGGTGTATGAGCTGGCTGTGTTAAAGCTTTATGCAGAGCCTCTTCTTTTCAGTATTCCAAGAAATACGCCGGAACATGATGAGGCCAAACGGCTTTTGAAGTTTTTGGATTATTTTCTGGGGATTGACAGCGAAAACATTCCGAAGAACTCCATTATCCGGGAATTTATCGGGGGGAGCTGTCTTAAGGTGTAAGGAAATAAGCTGTTACCGGAACCATCCTTTCCCAGAGGACAATGCTGGACAGACAGAAAAAAATATGATATAGTGAACTGGTTCTGAGTAAGACAGGTGGTCGCTGCTGTATAACCGAAAGGATACAGGAGAGGAAAGTCCGGGCTTCACAGGGCAGGGTGCCAGATAACGTCTGGCGGAGGCGACTTCAGGGACAGTGCAACAGAAATAAACCGCATGGTTTTCCGTGTAAGGGTGGAAAGGCAGTGTAAGAGACTACCGCCTTGCTGGTAACAGGAAGGGCACATGTAAACCCCACTCGAAGCAAGACCGAACAGGGAGCATAAGGCGGCCCGTCTGCTCCCGGGTAGGTTGCTGGAGCCGCATGGTGACGTGCGGCCTAGATAGATGATCACCCACGACATAACCCGGCTTATCGTTTTGCTCAGAACTCATTTTCCGGTACATGGACCTTATGAAAGGATATGGGTGGACTATTGAAACATACAGTCAGAAAATCATTCATTTTTATCATGCTTGCGGCATTGTTTCTCTTTGCGGCATGCAGCAGAAAAAAGGCCGTGGATTCCAGTAAGGCAGAGGCGGGACCGCAGGCTGCCGAACAGCTTGAACTGGGAAAAAAGTATCTGGCCGAAGAGCAGTATGACGAGGCCATTGAGGCATTTTTAAAAAGTATTGATTTCAACGATCAATATGTGGATGCCTATATGATGTTAGGAGAGCTTTACCTGGACCAGGAACGGTTTGAGGAAGCGGTGAACATTTTAAAAAAGGGATACAAAAACACGGGAGACGCTTCCTTAAAGGAGCTTTACACCTTAAGCTATGAAAACCTTGCATATCAGTATTACGACAACGAGCAGTATGACGAGGCCATCGAAGCCTTTGAGGCGGTCGTGACGCTGGATAAGTCCAATGTGGACGCCTATATGACTCTTTATGATATTTACATATTGCTGGAGGACTATGAGAACGCGGACGTGATTCTGGAAAAGGGTTATGCCGCCACAAAGGATGAGATGCTTAAGGAGACCAGATTTACAAATCTCTCTGAGATGGGGCAGCAGTTTCTGGATGAGGAGGACTACGAAAACGCGGTCTATTATCTGGAAAAGCTCCGGGAAGCCGGGGAAAAAAGCTCTGAAATTCTGGTTTCTTTAAGCCGTGCCTATTCCGGTATGGGAGAGCATGAAAAGGCGGTTGCGCTTCTGGAAAGCGCAGAAAACCAGGACGATGAAATCATAAAGAATGCCATGGCGGATGAGAGCGCCCGGCTTGGCATGGAACAGTATGACGAAGGGGAAAATGAAGCGTCCATTGAAAATTTAAAGAGAGCCATTGCGCTGGCTCCAAACCATCTGGACGCCCATACGATCCTGCTGTCTGTCTATATGGAGACCGGAAAGGCTGCCGAGGCCAGAGCTCTGGTGGACCAGTGCCTTTCCAAATTCATGAACGCCGAGGCAGCCTCCAGCGGAGAAAGCTTTGAAAATTTCCTCAATGTGGTGTCTGAGTTTTATGGGGAACAGGATAACATGGAGGCATGCTTAAACTTCTGGGAAAAGGCGGCGGCCCTAAGACCGGATAATGAAGATTTCCGGGACCAGGTTATGGGCTATCGCTCCACGGTGGCTGACAATGCCTACATGCTTGCCGAGGAGATGCTGATGGAAGGAAACGTGAACGGAGCCATGGCCAATTATAAAAAAGCCTTTGCTCTGGCTCCGGATAATTTTGAGGAGACTCTCGTGTTTACGGATAACGGGACCTATGGCCTGAAAAAGGATGGTTCTTTCCGGGTAGGCTGGTACAGCGATGAAGAAGGGGAAAGGTATTACTTTAACCCGGCGGCAGGAAATGACCATGGCCGTTCCGTTATGGGCTGGCAGAACATTGACGGCAGCGATTACTATTTTGAGGATGACGGAAGAATGATGCGGGATGATGTGGCGCCTGATGGCCGCCATGTGGGCCCTGACGGAAAGCTTCTTGGAGACGGACAGATTCCCACAGAGGAAGAGACAAAAGAACCCGAAGAAGAGGAGACTGAGGAAGAACCTGAGACCACAGGTTCCCACAAGCCAGAAACGGGAAAGGAGACTTCTGCTTCCCAGGAAACAAAACCGGCTTCCTCCACGGGAAACAAATCCTTAAAGTTCAATACAGACACTCTGCGGGATGCCAGAGACAAAGGCGGTGTGGTATCCGTGAAGGCAGAGGACCTGTTCTTAAATTATAAGGATGGAAACCTGTCACTCAATGACATTTATACCTGCATGTCTCAGTATGGAATGAAGGTGCAGTGGATTTCTGAGGAAAGTCCCTATGAACTGGGAATGGGCGATTTTGTAGTCTGGGTATTTGCAGAGACAAACCGCACAGACTCCGCGGTTGTAGTAAAGGATGCCAATAAATATAAAGAAACTCTCCGTGCAAAAGCACTGCCGGAGGGAACCGACTTTGCTATTGAATTTGGTTCCACGGCCACCAGAAGCAATGAGACAGTGGATATTGATAAGATGGATGCGGTAAATAAAAAGTAAAAAAATCTTCGGGGAAGCCGTAAGCGACTCCGGAGACTGAGCTGCAGGGACTGCCCCTCGCCAAAGGCGACTTGAAATGGGCAGTCCCTGTTACCATTCACGTCCTGTCTGCCGTAAAACGGAACAGAATCCGGCGTGGGTGTGATACAAAAAACGTTCCGCTTAATCTCACAACACGATGTTATTGAGAATCAGAGACAGGCCGGAAATGATAAGAAGCGCAATGACAAATAATTTCGCTCTCCGCTCCGGCAGCCGTTTCTGGAAAAGGATTCCGATTCCAAGGCCGGGAAACATGGCGGGAAGAAGGCAGACCGCCGTTTTTGCAGCATCCTTTGTGAGAATTCCGGCGGCCAGATAAAGGAACAGACGGAACGTATTTTCCACGGTAAATACCACGCAGTTGTTAGCGCGGAACTGGGTCTGATTGCTGGTGGTCCGGCTCACATAGGCCACTAAGAGAGCGCCTACCCCAAAGAGTCCGGATAAAATTCCGGAGAGAAGCCCAATGATGACCATGAAAAAGGGGGAGACCTTTTTGACGGAGGAGTTTTTTTCCCGGAAGTACATCTCAACTCCCAAAAAAACCACCACAAAACCGAACAGTATTTTGATCAGCCTTGCGTCCCCGATTTTTAAGAAAAATGCACCGGGGATGGAACCAAGAATCACCAGGATACATAAGGGAACGCAGACTTTTAAATCAATGCCCTTCCGTTCGGACCAGGCAATGAAAAGGTTGGAGGGATAGCCCAGAAGCAGGTCCACCGGGGAAATGTTCACGTTGTCAGTGAAAAAGCCTGCCAGGGTTCCGAATACCAGCGTATTGGCAAACCCGCACATACCTTTTACAATATAAGCGGCCAGAACGGAAAGGAAAACAGGAACGGATATCATAAGGCCTTAGCTGTGCTTTTCATCACAGTACCGGCAGCGATAAATTTCTTTCTCTTTATCGGCCAGATAGAAAATATGCGGCAGCTCCTGTTCCACAGAGGTGATGCAGCGGGGATTTTTGCAGTGAATCACGTTGACGAGCTGTTTTGGAAGCTTTAAGCAGCGTTTTTCCACGATTTTATCGTCACGGATAATATTGACGGTGATGTTGTGGTCTATGTAGCCCAGCACATCCAGGTCCAGGGAATCCAGGGAGCCCTCGATTTTTATGATGTCCTTCCGCCCCATTTTGCTGCTTCTCGCATTTTTAATGATTGCCACGGTGCAGTCCATTTTCCCCAGACCCAGATGGCGGTAAATATCCATACTTTTCCCGGCCTGGATGTGGTCAAGAACAACACCTTCCTTAATTCCGCTGATATTTAACATGGCTGTTCCACCTCCAATAATGTCATAATGAGAGCCATCCGCACATATACCCCGTACTGGGCCTGCTTAAAGTAAGCGGCACGGGGGTCGTCATCCACTTCCACAGAGATTTCATTGACCCTGGGAAGAGGGTGGAGCACATACATATCGGGCCTGGCCAGTTTCATTTTTTCCTTGTCCAGAATGTAGCAGTCTTTCATGCGGATATAATCCTCTTCGTTGAAGAAGCGCTCCCTTTGTACCCTTGTCATGTAGAGGATATCCAGTTCTTCCATGGCATCGTCCAGATTGGTGGTTTCCCGGTATGTAATATTTTTGGCATCCAGAACGCTTTCCCTGATGTAGTCAGGAACCCGAAGTTCCGGCGGGGAAATCAAAACGAAGCGGATATTGGGGTAGCGGACCAGGGCGTGGATTAAGGAGTGTACGGTGCGGCCGAATTTTAAATCTCCGCAGAGTCCCACGGTCATGTTTCCGATTCCTCCTTTTAAGGAATGGATCGTAAGCAGATCAGTTAAGGTTTGTGTGGGATGCTGGTGGCCGCCGTCTCCGGCGTTGATGACAGGAATAGAAGATTTTGAGGCGGCTACGAATGAAGCGCCCTCTTTGGGATGACGAATGGCACATATATCGGCATAACAGGAAATAACACGGATGGTATCGGCAACACTTTCTCCCTTTGCCGCAGAACTGGAGTCCGCTGAGGAAAAACCGAGGATGGAGCCGCCGAGGCTTAACATGGCGGATTCAAAGCTTAATCTTGTTCTGGTACTGGGCTCAAAAAAAAGAGTCGCCAGTTTTTTTCCGTCACATACATGTGCGTATCGTGAGCGATTCTTTTCGATATCGGAAGCCAGTGTGAGAAGCTTTGCGGTTTCTTCCACGGTGAAATCCAGTGGACTGAGCAGATGTCTCATGATGAATTCTCCTTTCTGGTTTTGAATAGTAACTATGCTTGCAATCGCAGAACTGTTACCTTATTATAATAACAGTTCAGCCTTGCATCTTCTTGCCCGCGTACCGCGGACAAGAAGCCCCGGGCGTCCGCCCTATGAAGATTCAGAGTAAAAAACGTTTATGAAAACAAGTTTTCAACACGTTTTTTGCTCTGAATCTTTGCATGGCTGAACTGCTACTTATTATAGCGGATATGTTTGGGAAATTCTACAACTTTCTGAAAAAATGTGGTATAATTGGTAACAGTTTGCGGGGAGTGGAAAACCGGCCCCAAATAGATGTCAAATTTGCCTGTAAGGCGATTTTCATTCTTGTAAGGCGAAAAGGGTTCGGCAAACGTGTGGCAGACGGGCTGATGTCTGAAAAAAATTCGTAAGGAATATTAATTAATTCTCTATATCAACAAGGACAGGCTTTCGATTATAATTGAAGTAATAGTTCCGCCAGATGCTTCTTGTCCGCGGTACGGGGGCGGGAAGATGCAGGGCTGAAGGATTACTAATGGAAAAAGCGGCGATCACTGGCATATGGCGGCTCATCGCGAAGCGATTTGAATGGCTGTGCTGTGACAGAAGAACAGGCTTAAGGAGAGATAAGGAGTGGAAGTAAAGGATACGCAGGGGCCGGCGATTCAGGTGAAGGAACTCTATAAGGTATACCGCATGGGCGATACGAAGGTCTATGCGTTAAACGGTGTGGACTTTACAATCCGCCGCGGAGAATTCTGTGCCATTACAGGGCCCTCCGGCTCCGGAAAATCCACCCTTTTAAATATGCTGGCCGGCCTGGAACACCCCAGCAAGGGAGAAATTGTCATAGCAGGGAAGCACATTGAAAAGCTCAATGAAAAACAGCTTGTGACCTTCCGAAGGGAGCGGGTGGGCTTTATTTTCCAGTCCTATAACCTGATTTCCACTATGGATGCAGTGGAAAACGTGGCGCTTCCTTTATCTTTCCGGGGAATGGGAAAGGCTGCCAGGACAAAGAGGGCCAGGCAGTATTTGAAGTTAGTGGGGCTTGAAAAATTCATGACCCATATGCCAAACCAGATGTCCGGCGGACAGCAGCAGCGAGTGGGAATCGCCAGGGCCCTGGCGGTGAATCCGCAGATTATTTTTGCCGATGAGCCCACGGGAAACCTGGATTCCAAGACCACGATGGAAGTCTTAAAACTCATGCAGAAAATCGTAAGGGAGCAGAACCAGACACTGGTGATGGTGACCCATGACAACAATCTGGCTACCTATGCAGACCGGATTTTTAAAATCATAGATGGAAAAATCGTCAGCATCGAAGAGAACCATAAAGAGGCGGATCTGATGGCAGCGGAGAATGCAGAAGAGAAGTCTGACGGGAAAGGCGTGGAGGAAGTATGAAAAAGAAACTGAGACAGATTTTTTTGATGTGGCTGGCAGCCTTACTGCTTTTGGGGACAGTGCCCTTTACGGCTTTGGCCGATGAAGAGGATATGGAAGTGCCAAAGGTGTTTCATAAGGATGATGACAATGATCCTGTTCGGCTTGTGATTGGAAAAACGCCAAGTGTCACCATCGGAAAGTCTTCCACAATTTCCGTTACCATAAAAAATACCAGCGATGTAGACTGGGTGGAAAGTGAGATCTGGATTGCGCCGGAGAGCGATTACAGGGAGTATTATGATGAGGTGGAGGATGAGGATGGCGAACTGATTAAAACTATGAAGGCCACCTATCCTTTTGAAGTTACTGATTCCTTAAATCAGCATTACAAGGCAGGCCATATTAAGGCAGGAGCAAAAAAAACCATAAATCTTAAGGTTAATGTGAAGAAAAACCTGGAGCAGGGATATTATCCTGTTCTCCTTTACATATCCAAACGCGGCAGGGAAGAGGGCGCCTTATCCGGTGAGTTCCAGAAAACCGTGATCGTATGGGCTGAAACAAAGGAAGCTTCCACCACCAAAGAGACGGACGAGGGAAGCACCGAGCCGGTGGCTTTTGCTCTCGGGGAAGGGCAGCCTACTCCCCAGGGAGTTTTCAATGAAGTGATGAACTTCTCCATTCATGTGCGGAATACGGGATATAAAAAGGCCTATGACGTGCGGATGGAAATGGAACTTTCTGAGGATACCACCAAGTTTCCTTTTGAGATCAATGATGGAAATTATGACCGGTGGCTTGAGGACATTAATCCGGACCAGACCGTAGAGGTTACATACAGTATGGCCATACGGGAAAAGGCAAAGACAGGGTATTATCCCATTAAATATAAATTGCGGTACAGAGAAGAGGAGAACGGAGCCTTTGCCGCTCCCATTGAGGATATTTTTTATGTCCGCATCATAGGAAAGGATGAGGAGGATGAGCTTTCCGACGATGCAGGAGAAAACGAGAGAACCAAGGCCCGTATCATTGTGGACAGCTTCGAGACGGAACCGGCAAGGATTCTGGCCGGACAGGATTTTACTTTAAAGGTAAAGATGAAGAATGCGTCCAGCCAGATTTCCGCCAGCAATATTTTATTTACCTTTGACCCGGAAACAGTGGAAAACAGCCCGGTGTTTACGACTGCCAACGGCTCCAACTCCGTAGTGGTCAACAGCCTGGCTCCGGGGGCTTCCGAAGTGCTGACCATGCATTTTACCTCCAGTCCCGGCGCGGAACAGCGTTCCTACACCATCACCATCAACGAACAGTATGACAGTCCGGAATTTAAAAATGCCAAGGAGAGTGTGAAAATTGCAGTGGCCATCCGCCAGGAGGCCAGACTGAACACCGGAACCATTGAGGTGATGCCGGATTCCATTGAAGTGGGCGGCGAGACCAACATCATGTTTCCCATTAATAATACCGGAAAGGTTACCCTGTATAACGTGACGGCAATTTTTGAGGCGGATTCCATCCAGCGGACCGAGAGCTATGTGGGGAATATAAAACCGGGAGAGAGCGGCAATGTGGACGCTATGGTTTTGGGCGCTGCTCCCACCATGGATGAGGGAAAAATCACCCTGACCATCACTTACGAAGATGAGAACGGCATTGTGACTCCTGTGGAAAAGGAGATACAGCTTTTTGTAACAGAACCGGTTGTGGACGATATGTCTTTTGTGGATGCGGGCAATACGGATTTTGTCGAGCCGGAGCCGTCAAAACTTGATATTGTAAAAAAATATGCAGTTCCCCTGGGGGCGGCAGCTGTGGTTCTGGTCATTTTGATTGTGGTTCTCGTAAGGCGGAAGAGGAAGAAAGCGAGAATGGACGATGAGATTCTTTGATCTGCTCAGAATGAGTATCAATAACCTGCGCCGGCGGAAGTTAAGGACCGGTCTTACGGTCCTGGGCGTGGTGATTGGAACGGCTTCGATTGTGGTGATGGTGTCTTTAGGCATCGGCCTTAAGGAAAATACCATGGAACAATATGAGTCCTATGGGAGCCTTACAAAGATTGAAGTTCACAGTAATTATGGCTGGGGAGGCTCTGACAATGACGAGGATAGTTTTATTACCGATAAGACCATGGACCGGTTTGCGGCTCTGCCTCATGTGAGGGCAGTTTCTCCCTGTCTCAGTACCTATGTTAATTTAAAGCAGGGTGCCTATGAGGGATCCACAAGACTCATGGGGTTAAGCCAGGATGCCCTGGCAGAGATTGAACTTGGGGAGGGAAGCCTTCCTGATCCTAAGTCAGGGACCGTGGAGTTAGTAATCGGCAACATGGTTTCCAGAGATTTTTATAATTCCAAAACAGGAAAAGGCTTTTGGGAGACCGGGGAAATGCCGGATGTGGACCTCTATAACAAGCCGTTTTTTGTGGTGATTCAGGATTGGAGCAGTGAGAATCCTTCTCAGAAAAAGTATGTTTTTCCTGCCTGCGGTATGGTGAAGGAGGAAACAGATGAAGACGGCAATCCCCTGTATGGGGAATACAGTTATGGGGTTTATACGGATATTGAGCTTTTGAAGGCACAGCTGAAACGGATTTACAAAAAGAAAGCGATTCCCGGCCAGCCCACCAATAAAAAGGGAAAGCCATATAATTATTTTGTGTATGAAAGTGCCTACATATATGTGGATGATATGGATCATGTGATGGAGGTGCAGAACGCCATCACCGATATGGGGTATCAGGCATACAGCAATATGCAGTGGCTGGAGCAGGCCCAGGAGCAGATGGATATGATTCAGGCGGTCCTTGGAGGAATCGGTGCGGTGTCCTTATTTGTGGCGGCCATCGGAATCGCCAATACCATGATGATGTCCATTTATGAGCGCACCAAGGAAATCGGTGTATTAAAGGTTTTAGGCTGTGCCCTGGGAGACATCCGCAGCATGTTTTTAATGGAGGCGGGTTTCATCGGCTTCATGGGGGGCGCCGCAGGCCTTGGATTAAGCTATGGGGTTTCAAAGCTTGTGAACCGGTTTTTAGGCTCTTCCCTCATGGGAATGGGAAGCGGAGATATTTCCAGGATCCCTTTGTGGCTTTCTGCGGCAGCCGTGGTTTTTGCGATTTTTATCGGTATGCTGGCAGGCCTGTTCCCGGCTTTAAGAGCTATGAAGCTAAGTCCGCTGGCGGCCATCCGGAACGAATAATCTGTTGCGGCTGTTTCTAAAATCTGGTATGATAATTGCGTGGCAGGAGAGCTTGCCGCGCAATTTTTCTTACACCCTGTTGTATAGAAATGTTCCGCGAGGATCGCACTGCGGCGGAGGGGAAAATGTGGCTCCTCGCGGAGTGAGTCCCTGCATCAAAGAAGATAAACAGGTGCCGGCGGGCCGGAGTACATAGCTTAATGGAAGAGAGGACAGTATATGGAGAATTTTATTTATTCCATTCCAACGACAATTTATTTTGGAAAGGGTCAGATTGTGCATGTGGGACATGCTGTGGCAGAATACGGGAATAAGGTTCTGATCGTATATGGCGGAGGAAGTATCAAAAAGAACGGTATTTTTCAAAAGGTCACAGAAATCCTTGAAGAACAGGGAATTGTCTGGGAGGAGCTTGGCGGGGTGGAACCCAACCCCAGGATTGAGACCGTAAGGAAGGGCGTTTCCATCTGTAAGGAAAAGGGAATCGAAGCAGTGCTTCCCATCGGCGGCGGTTCCACCATCGACTGTGCCAAGGTCATTGCTGCCGGGGCCTGCTATGAAGGGGATGCCTGGGATCTGGTGCTGAACAGCAGGCTTATTGAGCGGGCGCTTCCCATTGTAACGGTGCTGACCCTTGCGGCCACCGGTTCAGAGATGGACCCCACTGCGGTGATTTCCGATATGTCCTCCAACAATAAGCTGGGTACAAAAAATGAATGGATGCGCCCCAGGGCTTCGATTATGGATCCGGTTTATACAGAGACCGTCAATGCTTGGCATACGGCGGCGGGGACTGCCGATATCATGTCTCATATTCTGGAGTCTTACTTTTCCAACTGCGAAGGGTACATGCAGGACCGTATGGCGGAGGGACTTTTGAAAACCTGTATCGAATTCGGCGTGCGGGCAGTGAAAAATCCGGAGGATTATGAGGCCAGAGCCAACTTAATGTGGGCCGGAAGCTGGGCCATCAACGATTTTTTAAAGCTTGGGAAACCTGTGCCCTGGTCTGTTCATCCTATGGAGCATGAGCTTTCCGCATATTATGATATTACCCATGGGGTGGGGCTTGCAATCCTCACACCCCACTGGATGCGTCATGTGTTAAGCGACCGGACAGTGGAAAAGTTCCGGACCTACGGTGTCAATGTGTGGGGAATTTCCGGGGATCTTCCCGCCTATGAAGCGGCAAATCTGGCTATTTTAAAAACGGCAGAATATTTTAAAACCATGGGCCTTCCCTCCAGGCTTTCTGAGGTGGGAATTGATGAAAAGAATCTGGATATTATGGCGGAAAAATCTGCATCCCGCTTAAAGGGAACCTATGCGGAACTGTCCAAAGAAGAGGTGAAGCAGATTTTTATGGAAGCTATGTAACGGGATGCTTCCCTGCACCCATCTTTGCGGCTGATTTTCCGCCGGAAGCACCCAAATTTAATCAACGTATGTTCCACGTTGACCTCATAAATTGTAGCAGTTCAGCCTTGCATCTTCTTGCCCGCGTACCGCGGACAAGAAGCGCCGGGCGCGAACTGTTGCCATAAATTTGTGCACTTTTGACAAAAAATCATCTCGCAAATCCGGGCACAAAGAGTTTCCGAGAGTACTCATAAAAGGAGGAAAGAGAAAATGAATGTTTTGAATCACGAGAAGCTGCATCAGAAATATTTTGAGGAAATTTCCAGAATTCCCCGGGCATCCAAAAAGGAAAAGGCCTGCGCCGATTATCTGGAGGAATTTGCAAAAACCCATGGCCTTTCCTATAAGAGGGATGGGCTTGACAATGTGGTGATCTATAAACCGGCCAGCGCCGGCTATGAGGACCACGGTGCAGTGATACTCCAGGCCCATACGGATATGGTCTGCGAGAAAAACGCTGACTGCGCCCATGATTTTGATAACGATCCCATTGACCTTTATATTGAGGACGGAATCCTGAAGGCAAGAGGAACGACTCTGGGAGCCGACGATGGAATGGGCTGCGCTTATATGATGGCTCTTCTGGCTGAGGATCTTCCCCATCCGGCCCTGGAATGTGCCTTCACCGTACAGGAGGAGATCGGCCTGTACGGGGCCTTTGCTCTGAAGCCGGAATATTTTACCGGAAAGCGGTATGTGAATCTGGATTTCGGCGGCCATGGAAGGGGTACCTGTACCACCAGCGCGGGAGGCGAGATGATCAGTCTTAAGAAGCCGGTGGAATTTGAACCCTGCGTAAGCCAGGCATACCGGATTTTTGTTACTGGTTTAAAGGGCGGCCATTCCGGCGGCTGCATCATCATGGAATTAGGCAACGCCTTAAAGATCTGCGCCAGAATTTTAAAGGAGATTTCCGGAAGCTGCGATATGCGGATTGTGAGCTTAAACGGGGGGCTTAAGAATAACGCCATTCCAAGGGAGTGCGAAGCTGTGTTTGCCAGTGATGCAAAAGAGGAGGACATCCGTGGCGCTTTTGATAAAATGAAAGCGCAGATTTGCAATGAAATTAATTTCCAGGAGCCGGATTTTGCTGTGACCCTGGAAAAAACAGCCGGAGAGTCTGCCATCTGTGAGGAAGTGAGCGCGGATCTTATTGATCTTATGTATCTGCTTCCCACCGGAGTCCGCCACAGAAGTCTCCGGATTGAAAATCTTCCGGTGGCTTCCGAAAACTTTGCGGCCGTGCGCTGTGGGGAGGACTATGTGAATTTCCAGTATTCTCTGCGGGCAGAGAAGAGTTCATACAGGGACCAGATGGAGAAAGAACTCTGTATTCTGGCAGGGATATATGATATGACCATGGATGTATCCGGTAAGTATCCGGCATGGGAATTCAACCCGGATTCTTCCTTAAGAAATACCTTATGCCGTGTTTATAAGGAGAAGAAGGGGGAGGATATGGAGCTTCTGGCCACTCACGGAGGCCTGGAGTGCGGCGTTTTCTGCGAAATGATTCCGGGGCTTGACGTGGTGACCTTAGGCGCGGAGACCGACGGCGCCCATACGCCTAAGGAACAGATGAACCTAAAGTCCTTTGATGAGACTTTTGAGATTCTGAAGGCATTTCTGAAAGAATTGTAACTGTTCAGCAGGTCTGTGCAGAGTCTGCCCCGGCGAAGCGAGGGCATAAAAAAGCGGCTGTTTGCAGGAAAACGGCCGCTTCTTTTTTTTATCGGAAAGACTATGCCAGGTGAAAGCGTGAAAGCCCCTCATGAGTGAGGGGACAGGAAACTGAATTGGGCTCGCCTGCTTTGCTTTGAACAGGGAAAGAAAAGCCGCAAAGAATCTGCAAAGTATTGGGAATTATAATAGGAAATCAGGAGCCTATTGAAAATATCAATTGGAAAGGATACATACTGTATTTTATAATGAAGGAACAGAATATGTCGAATCGGGGGAGAGTATGCTGGAGGTAAGAAATCTGTCAAAGAATTTTGACGGAAATTATGTGCTCAGGGGGATTCATTTAAAAATAGACGATGGGAAGGTATATGGCCTCATAGGGGCCAACGGCTCGGGAAAAAGTACCTTCATGAATATATTAAACGGAAACGATGTGATTGTCAGAAGCGGAGGATATGAAGGAAGTGTCTTCATTGACGGAGAGGAAATACAGATTGGAAGTCACAGTCAGTCCGCAGCCCATGGAATCGCCATGGTCCACCAGGAACTGGCTTTATTTTATGGAATGACGGTGACGGAAAATATAAAAATTAACCATGAGAATGTGAGGTTCACAGGGCCCTTTACGGAGTTTGCCTGTGTGGACAGAAGGAAAAACCGCGAAGATGCAGTGGCGGCTCTGGAGCGGATTGGCTCCGGACTGGATCCGGACCAGTCTGTGGACCGGCTGTCCTTAAACCAGAAGCAGTTTGTGGAGCTGGCCAGGGAGCTGGATAACCGGAATATACGGCTTCTGATGCTGGATGAGCCCACCAGTTCTCTTAATATCACAGAAACCAGAGGTCTTTTAAAATGCATCCGGGAAATTGCGGACTCCGGAATTTCGGTATTGTTTATTTCTCACCGCCTGGAGGAGATTATGGAGGTGTGTGATACCGTTTCCGTCCTCCGGGACGGGGAGCTGATTTCCACCTATGAAAAGAGTGAGTTTGATGTCAGACAGTTTGCCGATGATATGGTGGGACGGGAGATTGTGAAGGCCCGGAAAGAAAAGCGGCATGAGGATGGACCTCCTTTGTTCCGGTATAAAAATATCCGGAACGAAGCCGGGGACCTTTACATAAAAAAGGGAGAAATCTTTGGTATCACAGGCCTTGCGGGGCAGGGACAGGATAAGCTTCTGGATGGTCTTTTCGGCTTAAAGGATGGCGGATGCCAGGCTTTTTATAAGGACCGGGAGCTTAGAAAAGGAGATAACCAGGCCTTAATTAAAAATGGAATCTATTATCTTTCCGAGGACCGGGCGGGAACAAGCCTGTTTCTGGAGAGCCCCATATGGAAAAACATGATTTTCGGTACGGAGGAGCGTCACCCTGAATTTCTGTGCCTGAAGTCCTGTCCGGCCCTTTCCTTCCTTAATAAAAAGGTCATCTCTGCCCATGTGGAGGAGATGATCGAAACATTAAACATTGTATGCCAGGGGCCGGACCAGAAGGTGAGGGAACTTTCCGGCGGAAACCAGCAGAAAGTCTGTGTGGGGAGGGCGCTGACCTTCCGGCCGGAGATGCTGTTTATTTCCGAACCCACCAGAGGAATTGATGTATATTCCAAGGAGCTGATCCTGAAATGGATTCTTAAGATGAATCAGGAATACGGGACCACGATTGTGGTGGCATCCGGTGAGCTGGAGGAGCTTTTAAGAATCTGTGACCGGATTGGCGTCATGTACCAGGGACAGGTATTTAAGATTTTTGAGGGAAATTCAGAGCTTGAGGAGCTGACTCTGGCCCTTTACGGGAGGGAAGTTTCATGAAAAATAAGTATTTAAACCCTCCGCAGATGATCATGTTTCTTTATATGGGAGTCCTCCTCATTGCGGCGGCGGCTGTGGATATGAATCTGGTGGGACTGGTCAATGATGCACTTATTAAATGGGCCATGAACGGAGTCATTGTGCTTTCCCTGATTCCCATGATCAATGTGGGAGCGGGACGGAATTTTGGCATGTCCATCGGACTTTCCGCGGGTCTGGTGGGAATGATTTTTGCAGTCAACGCAAGATATACTTCCTGGCAGGGTTTTTTTACTTCGGTATTTCTGGGGATGGCCGTAGCCGTGGTATTCGGTTTTGTGTATGCAAAAATTTTAAATCAGTTAAAGCTCAACGAAGAAATTGTGGGAACCTTTGCGGGATATTCCTTCATCCCCATTATGAATCTGTTTTACACCTTTGCTCCCGTAAGCAACCGCCAGATGCTGTATCCCATCGGCGGCCAGGGGTTACGCCCCAAGGTGAATCTGGACAATTATTTCGGCCAGGTGCTGGACAATCTGTGGCAGATTCAGATCGGGCAGCTTGTGATTCCTCTGGGACTTCTTTTGTTTTTCTTTGGAATTGGCGGCATTTTATGGCTGTTTTCCAAAACCAGAACCGGAATGATTTTTTCAGCAATTGCAGAGAATGACCGGTTTGTAAAGCTTTCCGGTATCCGGGCAGACCGATACCGTACCATCGGAATTATCATGTCCACGGTGCTGGCCGCTGTGGGTGTTGTGGTATATACCCAGAGCTATGGAATTCTGCATCTGTATGACGGCCCCTTTATGATGAGTTTTCCGGCAGTTTCTGCCATTGTGATCGGCGGCGCCAGCCCTAAAAAGGCCACGGTGGCCAATGCTCTCATCGGAACCTTTCTCTACCAGACCACTTACCTGTTATCGATTCCGGTGGCCAATGCTCTTCTGATTCCGGAAATGGCAGAGATTTTAAGAACCATTGTCACGAGCGGCATTATTCTTTATGCATTTATATTTGAGAGAAAGGATACGAGAAATGAAGCACATCAAAAATAATATGGTCCCTGTTTCAATCCTTGTGCTGGGTATCCTGTCCTTTAAACTGTCAGGCGTCAGTGGAAGCTACCTGGCCGCAGAAGTGTACACGCGGTTTATCCGGAATATTTTATTCACTCTGGCATTGATTCTTCCGATCACCTGCGGCATGGGGATTAATTTTGCCATTGTGGTGGGAGCCATATCCGCCCAGATGGCCATGGTACTGTCGGTGGATTTCATGCTGGAGGGGATTCCTGCCCTTTTGTTTGTAACCGGAGCCAGTATGGTTTTTTCTGTGATTTTCGGCTCCATGGTGGCGGCCCTTTTAAACCGGGCCAGGGGAAAGGAAATGATCGTTTCCATTATGATCGGCCAGCTGAGTTCTGTCATCTACCAGTTTGTTTTTATGGTGGCTTATGGAATGCTTTTTGAACCGAAAAACAAGGAGATTCTTTTAGAACGGGGCATTGGTGTCAGAAGTATGGTGGACGCCAAAAATATCAGCGGTGTATTTAGAAGTATTCTCCCTTTTCAGTTTGACGGGAAGACTTATACACTGTTTCCGTTAATACTGATTGCACTGTTTACCCTTTTTTTGTTTTATATTCAGAAGACGAAGTTTGGAGTCCTTGCGAGAGCAGTGGGGACAGACATGAATGTGGCCGGAAAGCTTGGCATTGAAAGTAACCGGGTCCGCAGCATTTGTATCATTCTGTCTACGGTATTTGCGGCCATGAGCCAGATTCTGTTTGTGGCTGATTTTGGCACCATCAATGTATATACAGGGCATCTTGGCCTGGATACCTTTGCGGCTGCGGCAATTTTAGTGGGCGGCGCGTCCATCAGAAAGGTAAAAATGCGGAACTGCTTTGTGGGTGTGATTTTGTTCCATGCCCTGTTTATCACCTCCCCCATGGCGGGACAGAATCTGTTCAACAATCCGTCGGTGGGAGAGTATTTCCGCTCATTCCTGGCCTATGGAGTGATTGTCATCGCAATTATCATGAACCTGAAAACGGAGCAGGCGAAGGAAGTATAGAACTGGTTTTAGGGCGAAAGCTTTAAAATATTGTTACTGTTCAGGGAAGAATCTTCTCGTCCGCCTTAAGACGGACAAGAAGCATCGGGCATCCGCCCGATGCGGAAAACCGAACGAAAATTGCCTTATAAGCGAGCTTAACGTCTATTTTCGCCCGTTTTTTTCCGCCCCGCGGACTGTAACAAAAAATATTATTTTTTGGAGGAACGTATGAGAAAGAAAATCATCAGTACCATTCTGGCAGCATCTATGGCGGCATCTATGCTGACCGCATGCCAGAGCAGCAAACCTGCCACGGAGACGGCAGCCACAGAGACGGCAGCCACAACGGCCACAGAGGCGGCCAGGGAGACAGAAGCTAAGACAGAGGCAGCCGGGACTACAACAGCAGCCGAAACAGAAGCAGCCGGGGAAGAGACTTACAAAATCGGTATTGTTACCCCTACCCTGACAGTCAGCGAGGACGAGTTCCGTGCAGCGGCCGAAATGGTGCAGAAGTATCCGGACCTTGTTGTACATAAGACGCTGCCGGAAAATTTTGCCACAGACAAGGAGGGCTGTATTTCCGTTGTTACAAGCCTGGCAGATGACCCGGAGATGAAGTATATTATTTTTGATAATGGTATGGAGGGGATTATCCCGGCGTTCCAGACCATCCGTGAAAAAAGACCGGACATTGTGACCATGGTATCCTGTAATGATGATCCGAAACTCTTAAATGAGTATGTGGATATTGCCATCAGCACCGACTGGAACAGAAGGGGAGAAACGATCCCCACAAAAGCGCACAATATGGGAGCAAAGACTTTCATCCACTATTCCTTCCCAACCCATATGGCTTCCGAGAGTAAGTCTGTGAGAAGGGATATCATGAAGGCCACCTGCGAAAAGCTTGGGATGGAATTCGTTGAGATCACCACACCGGATCCTCAGACAGGAAACGGCCCTGCTGCCATGCTTCAGTTCTTACAGGAGGATATTCCGAGACAGATTGAAAAGTATGGCCCCGACACCAATATTTTCGGAACCAACTGTCCCATGTACGATGTGATTCTGGATGAGGCCTTTGACAAGAAGTTCATTGTGGCAGAACAGTGCTGCCCCACCCCCACACAGGCGTATCCCACGGTGTTAAATTTGGAAATTACCGAGGACGATCTGGGAGACTATGATAAGATTAACAGCATGATCACCGAAAAGGCCGCAGAGGCCGGAATGACGGGGAGACTGTCCGGATGGGCACTGCCGTCTTCTGTTTATATTCCCAAATTTAAGATCGAGCTTGCAAAATATATGCATGAAAACAACTTAAAGCCTGAGGATGTGTTAAGCAAGGAATTCCTCGACAACTTCAGTAAGGAATACATGCCCACTGCCGCTGATTTCGCAATTGCAGGAGAGGGACTGGATCACTATTACATGCTGATCTTAGAGGATGTTTATTATTAAATCAGGAAGAGAGGCGGCCGGACTCTGATGCCGGCCGTCTTTTGCCGCTAAGATTATAAAAAGTCGATAAAGAGCCTGAAATTCAGATCGACAGCTTTGGAGAATCCGTGTTACTGTTTATGGAAAAACCGGACCAAAATCGTCTTGAGGGTGAATTTGACGTTTGTTTTCCTCCTGTTTTCCCCGCCCCGTGAACAGTTACAGAATTAAAAATCTTGTAAAAGCACTTGAAAAGCCGCCTTAGCATAAGATATAGTAACGAATGCTTAAGGTGGCTTTCTTTGAAGACTTTTCTACAACCATTATCTGCACGGGAAGAAAGAGAGTACCTGGAACGATACAAAGAGGGTGACCAGGAAGCAAGGGCCATACTGATCAACAGGAACATGCGTCTTGTGGCACATGTCATTAAAAAATATCAGGGTTCCGACTACGAGATGGAAGATCTGCTTTCTGTGGGAACCATTGGTCTCATAAAAGCAGTTAATACCTTCGACATGGATAAAGGCTCAAGACTGGCCACATATGCAGCCAAATGTGTAGAAAATGAAATCCTGATGCTGTTTCGGGCCAGCAAAAAATACTCAAAAGAGGTTTCTATTTATGACCCCATCGGAACCGACAAGGATGGTGAGACGGTCAGCCTCATGGATGTTCTGGAGGTGGAGGGAAAGGAGGCCATAGAACAGGTCATTTTAAAGCAGGATGTGAAAAGGCTCTATGAAGCCTATGAACAGGATTTAAAAGACACTGAAAAGACCGTTATCCGCATGAGATACGGCCTTTTCGGTTCTAAGGAGTATACACAGAGAGAGATTGCGGGAATTCTTGGAATTTCCCGGTCTTATGTGAGCCGGATCGAAAAAAAGGCCATAGAAAAACTAAGAAAAAATTTTGTCTGATGAGACGTCTGCCGCCATCCTGGATTCTGGGACCGGCAGGCGTTTTTTGCTGGTTACAGTTTGCGGGGCGGGGAAAACCGAACGAAAACAGGCGTCAGGCTTGCTTGTAAGGCTGTTTTCGTCCGGTTTTCCACATCGGGCGGACGCCCGGTGCTTCTTGTCCGGCTTAAGGCGGACAAGAAGATGCCCCCGCGAATAGTAAGTTTTGCTGAATAAAAAACGAACAAATGTTCTGAAACTTATTGCATTTCTGCCGCAGGCATGTTATAATATCCCCAGAAACAGAACGTATGTTCTAAATATAAAGGAGAGACAAATGCTGCTGCAGGAAAAAATGGGCCTGGAGGAGAAATTGAAAATTCTGGCCGATGCCGCGAAGTATGATGTGGCCTGCACCTCCAGCGGAGTTGACAGACAAGGGAAGAAGGGATATACCGGAAATACCATAAACGGCGGAATCTGCCACAGTTTCGGGGCAGATGGGCGGTGTATTTCGCTTCTGAAAATACTGATGACCAACTGGTGTATTTATGACTGCAAATACTGTGTAAACCGATGTTCCAATGATGTGATACGGACGGCCTTTACTCCGGATGAAATTTGCGAACTTACCATGGAGTTTTATAAAAGGAATTATATTGAGGGACTGTTTTTAAGCTCTGGTGTGGTGGAGAGCGCCGATAAAACCATGGAGCTTCTCTACGAAGCTATATGGAAACTCAGAAATACCTATAAATTCCGCGGATATATTCATGTGAAAGCGATTCCGGGCGTGGACCGGCAGCTTATTGAGCGAGTGGGGTTTCTGGCTGATCGCATGAGCATTAATCTGGAATTGCCTACGGCTGACAGCCTGAAAAAATTGTGTCCGGGAAAGACAAGAGAGAAGATTCTCCTCCCAATGCGTCAGATTCAGGCGGGAATCACGGAAAACAGAAATGAGCTGGCAATTTACCGAAGTGCGCCAAGGTTTGTTCCGGCAGGACAGAGTACGCAGATGATTGTGGGAGCTACACCGGAAAATGACTACCAGATGGTATCGGTGGCTGAGGCACTGTACCAGAAATACAACTTAAAGAGGGTATTTTATTCTGCCTTTGTGCCCGTAGTACCGGATAAGAGCCTTCCGGCATTATCAGGAGGCCCTCCGCTTCTGCGGGAACACAGGTTGTATCAGGCAGACTGGCTTTTGCGGTTTTATGGGTTCCGGGCGAATGAGCTGTTGTCGGAGGAAAGACCGAATTTCAATGTATTTCTGGATCCCAAGTGCGACTGGGCAGTACGACATTTAGAGGAGTTTCCGGTGGAGGTCATGACGGCAGACTACGGGAAGCTTTTAAGAGTCCCCGGTCTGGGTGTCCGCTCCGCCAGGCGTATTGTCATGGCCCGGCGAACAGGAAAATTATCCTATGAGGATCTGAAAAAATTTGGAGTGGTATTAAAGCGGGCCGTGTTTTTTCTTACCTGCTGTGGAAAAATGATGATCCCGGTGCGGATGGAAGAAAATTTTATCACCAGTCAGTTAATGGGAGAGGAGCGAAAAAAGGTCTGGGATTTGGAAAATGATAACTGCTTCCGGCAGTTATCATTATTTGAAGACTGGAGGCCGGACGCAGTGCCGGAAGCGGCTGATGGGAAAAAGGCGCTGTTCGGTGAGATGTAAGGAGGTGCCGGATTGACAGTATTCTTATGTAAAAATGGTTTTGACGGAATTCTTTGCGGTGTATACGATATATATGCCAGCCGTCTCCCCCTTTCCGATTGCAGTCTGGAACTGGAGAGAGAATATGAACCGCTTTTATTTGCCCAATACCGGGAAGTGCCTTTAGAGGCCTGGAAAGCAAAGAGAGTGGCAGAAAAAATAAAAAACTTCATGTCAGAAGAGTCCTATGTTTATCTGTACCGGGCCTCCCTTCACAAAAGCCCGGAACGTGGAAACTGGATCTTTAAGTTTATTGCCCTTGGACTTACGGCCGGAAGAAAGGTGCTTGGGATGCTTCAGAATCCGGCAGTGTACGAGGTTTTTCAAATGAACCGGTATGTGGGAAACGAGGCCCATTTTCTGGTGGAATTTCTCCGGTTTGAGCGGCTTGAATCCGGGATTTATTATGGAAAAGTAGGGCCGGAAAACCAGGTCCTGGAGCTTGTGGCTGTTCATTTTGCCGACCGTTTTCCGGATATGGACTGGATGATTTATGACGAAAAGCATAGAGCGGCTGCTTTCCATGCCAGCACCGGACACTGGGTTATCCGGGAAAACGTGGAAAAGGAAACAGTAGAAAAATGGAAGGGCGAAGGAAACAGCGATGCTTACGTGAATATGTGGAAGACTTTCTTCCATACTATTGCCATCGAAGAAAGGACAAACCCAAGATGCCAGAGAACCATGCTTCCGCTTCGCTATCGAAAATATATGACGGAATTTCAATGATTCCGGGTTATCGTTCATGGGGTGAGGAAAGTCAGGTGAAAGTGGACATCAGGCTCGCCTGTAATGCGATTTTCGTCCGGTTTTCCACATTCAGGTGGACGCCCGATGCTCCCGAGAAATATTGCGATAGATATGGTGTGTATGTCGGAGACATGATATAATGTCGTCAGACATTATATCGGCGCATCTGGTTTCTGCGTTCACCGCAGAAATCCAGGCGCCAGTTAGGAGGGCATTATCATGAAGACACGAGAGTTTTACCTTCCATCCAGTGACAGAAATTTCAAATTGAGATGTATGGAGTGGATTCCCGATGGAGAAATTCGGGGAATCCTTCAGATTGCACATGGAATGATTGAGCATGTGGAGAGGTACGGCGAGTTCGCTTCCCGGCTGGCGGAGCATGGAATTCTTGTTTATGGCCATGATCACCTGGGTCACGGGAAAACTGCAAAAGATGAGAAAGATTTCGGCTATTTTGGAACCAGCGGGGGCTCTTTATGCGTAATCAAGGATATTCGGCGACTGACTCTGTATGGAAAGAAAAGGTACCCTGGTGTAAAGCATATTCTTTTGGGACACAGTATGGGATCCTTCTTTGTGAGAAGGTATCTTTCAGTTTATGAAGACGGCCCCGATGCGGTGATTCTGCTGGGAACCGGGGCGCCCTGCGGCGGAGCTATATTTGCCGGGTATCTTCTGGCTGCACTCACCTGTCAGATAAAAGGAGAACGTTACAGGAGCCGGATGCTCCATCAGCTGTCCATCGGCAACTATAACAGAAAATTCAGACCCACCGAAACCGCCCATGACTGGCTGACCCGTGATGTGGAGTATGCCAGACGATATGGAACGGATCCGTACTGTCAGTTTATTTTTTCGGCAGGTGCTTATCGCGACTTTTTCCACATTATGCTTTTGGGAGCACGTGCAGAAAAGGCCGGAAAAATTCGTACAGATATGCCTCTTTTAATTTTGTCCGGCGACAGAGATCCGGTAGGTGAAAATTCAAAGGGAGTGCGGCGCGTATATAACAGGTTTGATGCTGCCGGGGCCCTTGATATCACTCTGGGCTTTTACGAAGGAGCCCGCCATGAAATTTTGAATGAAACCAACCGGGAAGAAGTATATGGGGATATTCTCCAATGGTTGGAACAGCAAATTGGACAATAAACAGATTTGTTTACAGGTGGTCTGGTCAGTTAGTCAAAAAGCAAAGGACTGGTTAACATCATCATCTTGTCCGCGGTACGCGGACAAGATGATGCATGGCTGAACTGTTACATAGGAACGAAAAGAATGACCAAAGACATATATTTTGCACTTGTTTTTTGGAAATAAATCCTGTATAGTGAAAGTATCTTAAAACATTCTAAATATCTTTTTTCTATAAGCGGTTCTTTTTTCTTGAAACGAATTCCAGAATGTGATTTGAGATGGAAAAAACAATAAGGAGGTTTTCTTTGTTCGGAAAGGTAAATTGTATTTATTTACAGGGAATGGAGGGCACCAGGATCCTTGTGGAAGCGGATGTCAGTGATGGTCTGCCCTCCTGTGCTTTTGTGGGTTATCTGGCTTCTGAGGTAAAGGAGTCCCAGGACAGAGTGCGGACAGCCATTAAAAATTTAAATCTGTCCCTTCCCCCAAAAAAAATAACCATAAATCTGTCACCGGCTGATTTCAGGAAAGAGGGGACAGGATTTGATTTGGCCATTGCCATGGCCATTCTTGAGGCATACGGGTATCTTCCTTCGGAACCTTTTGAAAACTCTGTTTTTATTGGTGAACTGGGCCTGGATGGAAAAATAAAGGGTATCCCGGGAGTGTTAGCCATCACAGCCTGGGCCAAAAATCAGGGTTTTTCAAGAATTTTTCTTCCTGAGGAAAATGTATGTGAGGCGGAGTCCATCGGAGGCATTGGCCTTGTAGGAGTTTCTGATCTTCAGACACTCACCTTTATGATGCGCGGAAGACTTCCAATGAAAGAGAAACAAAGAAAAAGTGCCGGGAAATCGCAGCCCGGATTTAACCAGTATGATGTGGATTTTTCAGAGGTGCAGGGCCAGCCGCTTCTGCGGAGGGCTGCGGAGGTGGCAGTGGCAGGTATGCATAATCTTTTGATGATCGGGCCGGCGGGATCGGGGAAGACCATGGTGGCCCGGCGGATGCCGACGATACTACCAGGAATGGATTTGGAGGAATGCATTGAAATTTCAAAAATATACAGTGTCTGCCATCTTTTGAATGAGAAACAGCCTTTGGTTTTAAAACGGCCTTTCCGTGCCCCTCATCATACCATAACGGCACAGGCACTGGCAGGGGGCGGAAGCAGGCCGAGGCCGGGAGAAATATCGTTAGCTACGGGGGGGATTCTTTTTCTGGATGAGCTGCCGGAAATGGGAAGGGCCGCCATGGAGATTTTGCGTCAGCCTCTGGAAGAGCGCTGCATAACCATTTCGAGGGTGTACGGGTCCTTTTGCTATCCTGCTAATTTTCAGCTTGTTGCTGCCATGAATCCCTGCAAATGCGGTTATTATCCCGATCCGGTTAAATGCACCTGCACCCAGGGAGAAATAAAAAAATACCTGGGACGTATCTCAAGGCCCCTGCTTGAGCGCATAGATATCTGTGTGGAGGCCGCCCCTGTGACATATAAGGAAATGTCTGATTCCGGAAAAAATGAAGATTCTGCCGCCATAAGGGCCAGAGTTGAGGCTGCCAGAGAAATTCAAAAAGAAAGATTTTTGGGTACATCCATCCGATGCAATGGGGAAATGAACAGAAAGCAAATCCGTAAATTCTGTCAGCTTGGAAAGGAAGAAAGTCATTTTATGGAAGAAATATTTAGTGACCTGGAGCTTTCGGCCAGAATGCACGATAAAATTTTAAGAGTGGCAAGAACTGCTGCCGATCTGGAAGGAAAGGAGCAGATTTCCCATGTGCATTTGTGCGAGGCGGTATCCTTTGCCAGATTTCGTGAGAAGTATTGGAAAAACTGGTAGCAGCCTGGGGGCATATGAATTGTTATAAAAATTGAGGAGGGAGAATCATGACAGAAAAAGAATACCTTTATTTTCTTATTCATGTAACCGGAATGGGACCTGTTTCCATCTTTAAGCTTTATGAATATTTTGAGAGTTTTCGGGAAATCTGGATGGCAGATGAAAAGGAACTGCAGAAAACAGGTATTCTTACAAAAACGCGGATACAGGCCCTTTGCTCCGCCAGAATCAGGGAGGAAGAATGGAAACAGGAGTATGACGGACTTTCACGCAGAAATATCCGGTTTGTTTCCTTTTTTGAAAATGAATATCCGCCCAGGCTTTTGCCATATGGAGACAAGCCTGCTGCCCTGTTCGTAAAGGGACGGCTTCCGCAGGCGGATAAGCCTGCCATTGCCCTGGTGGGGGCGAGAAACTGTACCGAGTATGGAAGAAATATGTCCAGATGGTTTGCTTCCTCCCTTGCCGGGGAGGGGGTTCAGGTGATCAGCGGCCTTGCCGTGGGGGTGGACAGAGCGGCTCACGAAGGAGCTCTGGAATACGGAAACACTTTTGCAGTTCTGGGATGCGGAATCAATATTTGTTATCCCAGAGAAAATTACAGTCTGTTTTCTGATATGGAAGCTCAGGGCGGCATTTTGACGGAATTTCCTCCGGGGACATGGCCAGCATCCATGAATTTTCCAAGGAGAAATCGAATTATCAGCGGGTTAGCCGATGCGGTTGTTATAATAGAAGCCAGAGAAAAAAGCGGATCCCTGATTACGGCTGATCTGGCCCTGGAACAGGGAAAGGAAGTTTTTGCCGTACCGGGACGCATCTCAGATCCTCTGAGCGCCGGATGCAATCGGCTTTTACAGAGCGGAGCAGCGCCTTGTCTTAATCCCGGGGATATTTTGGAATACCTGGGAATAAAATATGATAAAAAATTAATAGTTCATAAAAATTCAGAAAAGAGACTTGCCAAGAAAGAAAATTTGGTGTATAGTTGCTTAGATTCGCGCCCCAGACATCTGGAGGAAATCATGAATGCAAGCCGACTGTCTGTTACAGAGACGATGGAAGGACTGGTAAATTTGGAGCTTAAAGGGCTTATTCAGGGAATTGGGAATCAATATTATTGCAGAAAGTTGTGAGGTTATTATGGCGAACAGTCTTGTGATTGTGGAGTCTCCCGCAAAGGTGAAGACAATTAAAAAGTTTTTAGGCAGCAATTATGAAGTGGACGCGTCCGGCGGACATGTTCGCGACCTGCCGAAAAGCCAGTTGGGCATTGATGTGGACCATGATTATGAACCCAAATATATTACGATTCGCGGAAAGGGAGATGTTCTGGCCAAGCTGAGAAAAGAAGTGAAAAAAGCGGATAAAATATATCTTGCAACTGACCCGGATCGTGAGGGGGAAGCTATATCCTGGCATTTGATGAAGGCTCTGAAGCTGGATGATGTGAAGGATAAAAAGGTGTTTCGTATCAGTTTCAATGAAATCACAAAAAATGCCGTAAAGACGTCCTTAAAAACGCCGCGTTCCATCGATATGAACCTTGTGGATGCACAGCAGGCCAGACGTGTTCTGGACCGTATGGTGGGATACAGTATCAGTCCGATTTTATGGGAAAAAGTAAAGAGGGGCCTCAGTGCCGGACGCGTTCAGTCGGTGGCGCTCAGAATGATCTGTGACAGAGAAGAAGAGATTGCGGCTTTTATTCCGGAAGAATACTGGTCTTTGGAGGCGCTTTTAAAAGTGCCTGGTTCCAGGAAGCCAGTGGCGGCCAGATTTCACAGGGACCGCAATGGAAGCAGTGAGATTGAAAACAAAGAAAAACTGGACGAAATCGTAAAAAATCTGGAAAACAGGAAATTCGTGGTTTCTGAAATTAAGGACGGAGAGCGTATAAAGAAGCCGCCGGTTCCCTTCACTACGAGTACCCTGCAGCAGGAGGCGTCAAAGGTCCTTAATTTTTCTACTCAGAAAACTATGCGTCTTGCACAGCAGTTATATGAAGGCGTGGATGTGAAGGGACACGGGACCATCGGTCTTATCACATACCTGCGTACAGACTCTATCCGTGTGGCAGAAGAAGCGGATATGACCGCAAGAAAATTTATTGAAGAGCAGTATGGAAAGCAATACACGGCTATTTCCGGTGCTGTAAAAAAGACTAATGGTAAAATTCAGGATGCCCATGAGGCAATTCGGCCTACGAATATTGAGCTTACTCCAGTGCAGGTGAAGGATTCTCTGCCCAGAGACCAGTTTCGTCTTTATCAGCTGATCTGGAAACGGTTCGCCGCCAGCCGTATGGCCAATGCTGTTTACGAGACTACATCTGTAAAAATAGACGCGGGCGGGACCATCTTCTCCATGTCTGCCTCAAGAATAAAATTTGATGGTTTTATGTCGGTATACATGGAAGCCGAAGAGAAGGAAGAAAAAGATCAGATTCCGGCAAAGCTGGAAACAGGAATGGAGCTGGAGCTTCATGAACTGGTGAGCGCCCAGCATTTTACCCAGCCGCCGGCTCATTATACAGAGGCTGCGCTTGTCAAAGCCCTGGAAGAGCAGGGAATCGGCCGACCAAGTACCTATGCTCCGACGATTACCACCATTCTGGCACGGCGCTACATTGTAAAGGAAAATAAAAATCTATACGTTACGGAACTGGGCGAAGTGGTGAACCGGATTATGAAGCAGAGCTTTCCAAGTATCGTGGATATCACATTTACTGCGAATCTGGAATACCTTCTGGACAGCGTTGGAGAGGGACAGACTGACTGGAAAACTGTGGTCAGGAATTTTTACCCCGATCTGATGGATGCGGTGGAAGAGGCCAAGCAGAGCCTTGAGACTGTCCATATTGCCGATGAAGAATCTGATGAGGTATGTGAACTTTGCGGAAGACGGATGGTGATTAAGTATGGTCCTCACGGAAAGTTTCTGGCATGCCCTGGTTTCCCGGAGTGTAAGAATACGAAACCTTACCTGGAAAAGACGGGTATTCCCTGTCCCAAGTGCGGCAAAGAGGTCATTTTAAAGAAAACAAAAAAGGGCCGGAAGTATTATGGATGTGAGGCAAATCCGGATTGCGATTTCATGTCCTGGCAGAAACCATCGGCAGAAAAGTGTCCGGAATGCGGAAGTTATATGGTAGAAAAAGGGAATAAGCTGGTATGTGCCAGTGAGCAGTGCGGTTTTGTAAAAAATAAGTAGAAAATTGGAAATACCCGGCGTAATCGTATTTATGCCGGGTGTTTTTGTGCAATAAGAAGATGCGTCCGGGTGCACAAAAATTTTCATAAGGCAGATGCCGCGTGTTTCTTTTCCACGGTACGCAGGCAAGAAGATGCAAGGCGGAACTGTTATAAATATTCCGCAGGAATGAACGGTTATTATTATTCTGCCAGGCAGCGGCGGTGGGCGGACTGATTTTTCAGACCGGATGGAATTTAAGGAAATCGGTCAGGAGCTGTTGGCAATATACGAAATATTCGGAAAGATAAACGATTGTAAAAAAGATATAAATTTATTGCAATAAACCAGAAAAGTCTTGATATTCGGAAAATGTCGTGTTACAATTTAGGTGATAAAAGATTTTTATTATACGATACTGAGAAGAAAAGGAGGTTTTCGGATAATGAGTGTGGAATTATTGGATAAGACTCGAAAAATAAACAAATTGCTTCATAACAACAATTCGCACAAAGTTGTATTTAATGACATCTGTGAAGTACTGAGTGAGATTCTATTGTCCAATATACTGGTCATCAGTAAGAAAGGAAAAGTTCTTGGTGTAAGTATCTGCCCCGGAGTGGAAGAAATCCATGAGTTAATTGAGGACAAGGTTGGTGGTTATATTGATAAGATGCTCAATGAGCGTCTCCTGAGCGTACTTTCCACAAAAGAGAATGTGAACCTTGCCACACTGGGTTTTGCAGAAGAAAATGTAAAAAAGTATCAAGCCATTATTACCCCGATTGATATTGCGGGAGAGCGTCTTGGAACTTTATTCATTTACAAATCGGATGAACAGTACGACATTGATGATATTATCTTAAGTGAATATGGCACCACAGTTGTGGGACTGGAAATGATGCGGTCTGTCAATGAGGAGAATGCCGAAGAGACAAGAAAAGTACAAATTGTAAAATCTGCCATCAGTACCCTTTCTTTCTCAGAACTGGAAGCGATTACTCATATTTTTGATGAGCTGGATGGGAACGAAGGGATTCTTGTGGCCAGCAAGATTGCAGACCGGGTAGGAATCACGCGTTCCGTGATTGTCAATGCGCTCCGGAAATTTGAGAGTGCAGGGGTAATCGAATCCAGATCTTCCGGCATGAAGGGGACTTATATTAAAGTGTTAAATGATGTAATTTTTGATGAGCTGAAATCGCTGAAGGCGGCTAACTCTGCACGTGTGTAAAAAGGCGAAATGTACAGGAAAAATGGCACAAAATGTGAGAGTAAAAGAGTATGCCGCAATGAATATAATGCAAATGAATTAAGGATACCAGAAGTGGCTGCTTTACGAAATTTTGAATGGCTGAAAACAGTGTGATCTGTTTTCAGCCATTTTGGAGCAGAGATTTTGCAATGCAGCTTTGCATTCTGAAATATGTGCAGGGGTTTTTCTCATACCGGCTGCAAGTATGGGAGCGGGGAAGCACAAGAGTATGCGGCAATCTGCTTTAAAGCATGATGATGCCTGCATCAGCAGACATTTCTGTTTGGGGAGAAGCATATGAGAGAGTACACGTATATTTCTTTAAGGGAAAGGCCACAGTTAAGGGACAGTGCTGCCGAATGGTTTCACAGCAAATGGGGAGTTCCGCAGGAAGCGTATCTTGAATGCATGGAAGCATATCTTAAACATAAAACTGAATACGGCTGGTATCTTTGTCTGGATGAGGAAACAATCATTGGGGGGCTTGGGGTAATCGAAAACGATTTCCACAACAGGAAGGACCTTACGCCTAATGTTTGTGCTGTTTACACAGAGAAGGAATATCGGTGCAGGGGAATTGCGGGGGCCTTGCTTAATATGGTTGTAGATGATTTGAGATCAAAAGCGATAACACCAGTCTACCTGCTTACGGATCATACAGGTTTTTATGAAAAATATGGATGGGAATTTCTGTGCATGGTTCAGGGGGATCATGAATCCTTTTTGTCAAGGATGTATATACACTGGTAGCAGTTCAGGGGAATATCTGAATAGTTACCATAAAATGGAGATTTTTGGTAACAGCTCAGCCTGGGACTTTGCACTTGCTGCAAAGTCCGTAAGAATACGTGAAGGTTGGGGAGAATCCAGCCCTTCACCGCAGGTGAACATTAAATGGGCTGGATACCGTAACAGTTTAGTTGGATGGCTGAACCAATGTCATTTACTTAAGCAGATTTCTGTTAAAAATCAGGAACCTGCTTTTTTCTAGTAACAGTTCAGATAGTCCTCAAAATTTTTTTAATAAAAAAGTGCCGAAATTTTTGAAAACTCCTCAGCTCCGAACT
>ERZ808046.219-NODE-219-length-70483-cov-17.691660_pt1 | contig 70483 bp, 63 predicted proteins | sample MGYA00380196_ERZ808046 | MGnify/ENA primary metagenome ERZ808046 (study PRJEB31490, sample SAMN06133421) | mouse gut metagenome | isolation source: Z6_2 | host: mice | place: China: Chengdu | collected 2015-05 ... | reverse complement strand
TGCATAGAAAGCCGTCCGACCGTCCAGCGTATATCAGAAAAATCCGCAAGCTCGCAGCCGATATCGTGGTTTGGTATGCACAGGAAGCTGCCGTATTTATGCCGTCCCGCAATGACGTGGAAATAGGTGCCCCGTCCATTTATTTCAGCTTCATACTGGCCGGATGCTGTCATCCTGAGCGTGTCGATGCTGGCTGTCCATGATACCATACGTCCCTCTTCCTCCATGGTGCATTTATAATAGTAACCCATGCCCGCACCTCCCTTACATCAGGTTCTGGCCGGCAACAGCCGCCAGGATGACCTCTGCGTCGATGGTCTTCTTATCCATCTGTGAGCCATGGTGTTAGTATATAAGTGTGGACAGGAAAAGTTGAACAATCTATACTATCAAGTGAAAGAGCAAAGGAGATATTCAGCATGGCGAAAAACCAAAAATCCTACACCCCGGAATTCAAGTGGCAGATCGTGGATCTGTATAATGCCGGAAGAACTTCGTATCCACAACTGGAACGTGAATATGGCGTAAATCGGAGCACACTCAGCAACTGGGTAAAACAACTTTCTCCAATCAAAGTGTCTGAGGAGGAAACCGTTACATTAAAAGAGCACAAGGCTCTCCAGAAAGAGATCCAGCGCCTTAAATTGAAAATGAAATATTAAAAAAAGCGACCGCCATATTCGCGAAAGAACAATAGCTGAGATTGTTTCTTTTATCCGACAAAATTTAACCCATTAGACTGTATCCCAGCTTTGCAGTGCTCTGAAATTTCCAAGGAGTACCTATTACAAAGCTCTGGTTTGTGTGCCCGCAAACCGGCAGAAGGAATATGCGGAATTCAGCCAGAAGGTAAAGGAAGCTTATGAAGATGCAATGCAGCGGTACGGGGCAGTTAAAATATGCCGTACCCTCAATGGCGGTGGGACTCCCTGTAGCATAAAACGAGTCCAGCGGCATATGGCAAAGCAGGGACTGCGCTCTGTTGGAGTAAAGAAATACAACCATTATGCCAATCACGGAACCGTTCCAGATGATAAAGAAAACCTTCTGAGACGTGATTTCAGGACGGAAACCATCAACCAGAAATGGTGTACTGATATAACCTATATCCATGTACAAAAAGAGGGATGGACCTATCTGGCTTCAGTAATAGACTTGTGCTGCCGTAAGATCATCGGATACGCGTATGGAACATCCATGACAGCAGAACTGGCGGTAGAAGCTGTTAAGAACGCCTGTCTGAATGTCAGGGAGACAAAGGGGATCATTCTCCACAGCGACTTAGGAAGCCCTTATACGAATCAATCGTTTGAAAAATTCCTGAACAGCAGGGGGATACTGCATTCATTTAGCCGGAAGGGAAACCCTTATGACAATGCCTGTATCGAATCATTCCATTCTGTACTGAAAAAAGAAGAAATCTACCTTCATAATTATCAGGATTCTAAAGAGGCCCGAAGGGCAATCTTTGAATACATAGAGGGCTGGTATAACCGTAAGCGGATACACAGTGCTATTGGTTATATGACACCTCAGCAAAAGGAGGATGAGGAACTAAAAAAAGCAGCATAATCTTTCAGCTTTTTTTGTCTAAAGTATTGACATAGGTCAAAAAAAAATAGAAGCTGACCGACTATTAGGAGAGTAGGCCAAGCTCCGTGAGTCTAATTGCTGCCGAAGTCTGTGATACTTGATAAAACCCGGCGAATTGTTCGAGAATCCATTTGGCTTTTGGTATGTGACCTACCGATACATAAGGATTCTTTTTGATTTGGTCAATTATCATCTGGAAGGCTTCTTCCACGGTTTCCCTTGGCATAAGAATACGTGGTGCGATACCGTTTGCCTGCCATTCCAGCCAGTCGATATCGGTCCATACTTCCTTAAGGTTTTCACCTTTGGGATTTACGGGGCATTTGTGCGCAACAGCTCGACCTTTATCCAAAGCTTCCAAGGCGTTGAAGTATTTACGGTGGAATATTTCAATAAATCCATAATGAACAACATTTCCTTCCGTGGTCATGAGATACCCCTGTTTCTTCTAGACATCGTATGGAACATGGTCTCTTCTGACTTGCAGTTCCAATATGCCTGTTGCGGCAGAAGTGGATGGCGGAGGTGTGGCATAATGAATATGATTAGACAGATTGAGATTGACGGAAAGCAGGTATCTTTTAAGGCATCTGCTGCCATTCCGAGAATTTATCGTATGAAGTTCCAGAGGGATATTTACAAAGACCTGAAAGCATTGGAAAAATCCATTGGAGATAACAGCGAGGGAAGCTCCAATCTGGACATGTTTTCTTTGGAGATGTTTGAGAATATTGCCTTTGTCATGGCAAAACATGCAGACGCAAGTATTCCAAATACACCGGAAGAGTGGCTGGATGGGTTCAATACCTTTTCCATTTATCAGGTGCTTCCACAGTTCATTGAACTCTGGGGACTGAATGTGCAGACGGATGTTGAGGCTAAAAAAACTTCGTCCGACAGACCGTGAAATGACGACACCATTATTTCTTCTCCGATGCGTACAGCTAGGCTTGTCGATGGCAGATTTAGATCTGTTGTCGATAGGCCTTATCAATGATATGTATGCGGAAAGCAGAAATGACGACTGCAAGTATGCGCAGATTACTACACAGGAGGATTTTGATAGATTTTAAGAATATTTTTTTGAGAAATGCATAAAATATTCCCAACTTTATTCCCAATGTGTTATGATGACTATGTTGGGAATAAAAGTTGGGAAAAGGATGATGATTTATGAATATGGAAAAATTAGTTTTAGATTTATGTGCATATGACGATGAACAGGAATGGTTTGAATTTAAAGAAAACTGGTTTCAGCCAGAAGTTCTGGGTAAATATATATCAGCATTGTCAAATGCAGCAGCATTTCATTATAAGTCACAAGCATATTTTATATGGGGTGTAAATGATGAAACCCATGAAATTGTGGGTACGACATTCAATCAGTATTGTGATCATAACAAAGAGCCATATCAAAATTTCTTAGCAAGAAATTTGTCACCAAGTATCAACTTTTCATTCGAGGAAGGAACCGTTGATAATAAAAGAGTTGTTGTATTGGTGATTCCGGCTGCAGAGGAGATACCAACGGCTTTTAAAGAAAAGAGATACATTCGTATTGGATCTTCTAAAGCAAATTTAAAGGATTATCCCAAAAGGGAAATTCAGTTATTTAAAATTTTAGATGGAAGAGTGGAAACTATTGAAACATTACCGGCAAAATATCAGGAACTGACATTTTCTAAATTGTTTGGATATTATGGTTCAAAAGGAATCGTACTAAATGAAAAGACCTTTGAGAAAAATCTTGGATTAAGGAATAAGGATGGAGAATATAACCTGTTGGCACAGCTACTTTCAGATAATTCACATTTCCCGTTACGAGTATCGATTTTTGAAGGAGAAACCAAAGGTTCTAATTTATTCTCTGTACGAGAATTTGGTAATAATTGTTTGCTCTATACTTTGGATGAGGTTTTAAGATATGCAGATGTATTAAATTTGATTCAGACAGATGAGAGCGAGCGTGTTGTGGAGCGTCCAGAAACACCTCTGTTTGATAATAAAGCTTTTAGAGAAGCAATTATAAATGCTATTCTGCATAATCTGTGGATTAGTGGAAATGAACCTATGATTTCTGTATTCTCAAACAGAATTGAAATCTTATCGAGAGGAACGTTGGCACCGGCACAGACTATGGAAGGATTTTTCTTGGGAGAATCAATTCCAGTAAATGAAAAGCTATCAGAAATCTTTTTGCAGTTGCATATCAGTGAGAAGTCTGGTCGAGGTGTGCCTAAGATTATTGAAACTTACGGAAAGGAAGCATTTACTTTTAGAGAAAATTCCATCGTTGTAACAATCCCGCTTCAGAAGATTAAAAAAGTTGGGAAAAAAGTTGGGGATAAAGTTGGGAATAAAAAAGGATTAAATTCAAGAAGGCAAAGAATTATTACAGAAATGAGAGATAATCCTAATATTACTACCAGCGAATTGCATCAAATATTGGGGATTAGTGAAACGGCAGTAGAAAATAATCTTACATTCCTGAAAGAGAATGGATATGTAGAAAGAATTGGTTCTAAAAAGACTGGTTATTGGAAAGTTCTTGAGTAAGCTGTTAAAAATTATATAAAAATGAGATGAAGCATCTATCAGAAATGGTAGGTGCTTTTATTATGCAAGGAAGTAGATGCAATAGCAGAACGGGCAAAGAAATATCAGCCGAAACCGAAAATTACATATAAAATGATACAGGAATATGTTGAGAAGAAATATGGATTTAAAGTACATATTGCGTATATTGCAGAGGTGAAAATGTTTTTGGGATTGACGATGTATGGTGAGCCTAATACAGTAGAAGAATTAATACATCCTAGGAAACATCCACCGAAAGAGAAGGTAGAAGCGATAACGGATGCACTTAAATATTTTGAGGTAATTTAATGGACGAAAGGATTTATCAGATTGCAGAGCAGATAGTTGAAATACAACAAAAAGCTTATGAGGTTTATTTGCCGTTGGTTGAAGATGTGTGCAGCAGAATTGTGTCAGAAGATGAATTGTCACATTTGCTTGATTATGTACTGGATTTTGCTTGTGATGAGAAAATACTGGGATTGTATAAAAGAGTGTGTAGAAGATATTTGTATATATATCCTAGTTGTGTTAAGAGTTATATTGAAGCATATCGGGAAATGTGGGAAGATGAAGACAGTTGTTCAACAGAACTTTTTGGTGAGAAAGAGGATAAGATGTTTTAAGAGGATTATGATGTGATTGCAGGAGGAGCAATGGGAAAAATAATTAAAGGATACAAGACTTTGATGTGAATCTGATTTATTACAAGGAAAAGAGGAAAGTAAAAGGCAAGGGGAAAGAACCAGAATTTGCATGGGTTACAAATATAGAAATCACAAAGAATAATGCAAGAAAGATCGTAAAAGCAGGACGAAACAGATGGAAAATAGAGAATCAGGGATTTAACAGGCAAAAGCATTGGCAGGGAAATATAGGGCATGCATGCAGTTGGGATGAGAGGACACAGAAGAACCATTATTTGATGGAGCAGATAGTAGATTTTATGAAACAGCTATATGAATATTTTTATCTGGAAAAAAATGAAATAAAAAAGCTGCAAAAAAATATATCTTCTGAACTATTAGCCAGCTTTGGACGGCAACTAACAGAAACAGAAGATATAGAAGCTAAGCTGCATAAAGCAGACCTAAACTAAGGTAATTTTAGCAAAGAAGGTGATGTTTGCCAAGAGGAAATCAAAAAATTTATAATATTTTTGAAAATATTTCAATGAGGGGATACTGCAACTATATGATGTGGATAACTTCCTGAATTTTAGAACAAAATGTTGAAACAAGAGATTTCTTGAAAATGGCAAGCTATAAAATAAGTTTACCTTTCAAAGCTGTTTTTTATAAAGATAACTTGACTTATAATTCTTACTGATGTAATATTTATACAAACGTCTAAAAATCCAGAATAAAATTTTTTTACCTTTAAGTCCTACATATGTAATAAAAAGGAAGAATATGAGATACAAGATGCCCAGCAAATAAAAATTTTTATTCTTAAATCTTACAAATATAATATTTTGAAGAGATAACGTACATTAGAATGTGCCATACAAGCAAAGCAAAATGAATGGAGGTCAATATGAAGAAAGGAAAAAGCATAAACAAACGAAAGAAAACAAGAAGTAGACTCCTATGGATTGCGATTGCTGTTATAGGAATAGCTGCGGTAACTGCCGCAGTATGTATGGCGGGAATGTTGAAAACTGAGGAAAATGTGTGGATGACACCGGAGGAACTTCTGGTGAAGTACATGGGACATATTCCCAGACAAGAGTATGAAGAAATGTATGCAATGCTGCATATCGAAGCGTCAGGAAATGTCAGTCAGGAGGATTTTGCGGCTCGTAATTCGGCTATTTATGAAGGCATTGAGGTGTGGAATATGGCGGTTGAAATTCTGGCATATGATGAGGAACAGATGACGGTAACCTACCAGGCTTCCTTCGATACAGTTGCAGGGAATATCAGTTTTGAGAACGAGGCGCTTTTTCTGGAAGACGAAGAAGGATATAGGTTAGTTTGGGATGATTCCATGATCTTCCCGAATCTGACGTCCTCTGATAAAGTGAGGATTTCCGATACGCAGGCAGAACGAGGAGCAATTCTGGATAGAAACGGACGTGTTCTTGCAGGAAAAGGTACAGCATCTTCGGTTGGCATTGTTCCGGGCAAGTTGGAAAACAGAAAAGAAGCGATCGTACAGATTGCGGAACTGTTGGAAACCGCGCCGGAAGCGATAGAGAAGAAGCTGTCAGCACAGTGGGTAAAGGATGATTCCTTTGTGCCCGTTAAAACGATTCCAAGGGTTGAAGAGATCAAGTTGATGAAGATTGAACCGGACGAAGAGGCGCTGAGAGAAAAGGAAAGACATGAAAAGCTGCTGGAGATTCCCGGTGTGATGATATCTGATACTGAAGTGCGTGAATACCCGTTAGGAGAAGCGGCGGCACATCTGGTCGGATATGTTCAAAGTGTTACTGCGGAAGATTTGGAGGAACATGCGGGAGAAGGGTATACTGCCAATAGCGTGATCGGCAGAAGCGGAATGGAGGGAGTGTTCGAGAATGAACTGAAAGGCCGGAACGGCTGCAGGATATACATAGTGAACCCGGAAGGCGATGAGAAGGAGGAATTGGCTTGTATCCTGGTGCAGCATGGGCAGGACATTCAGCTTACGATAGACGCCGGCTTGCAGATTTCCCTGTATGAGCAGTTTCAGGAAGATAAAAGCTGCTCGGTGGCCATGAACCCTTATACCGGGGAAGTATTGGCTTTGGTCAGCACTCCGTCCTATGACAATAACGATTTTATTATGGAATTGTCCAGCGAGCAGTGGACTGCGTTAAATGAGGATAAGGACAAGCCTATGTATAATCGTTTTCGGCAGGTATGGTGTCCGGGTTCTGCCTTCAAACCGATTACCGCTGCGGTTGGTTTACAATCAGGAGCAGTCGATCCGACAGAAGACTACGGAAACGTAGGCTTAAGCTGGCAAAAGGATGCATCGTGGGGGTCATATTATGTGACAACGCTTCATGCATATGAACCAGTCATTTTGGAGAATGCACTGATATACTCAGATAATATTTATTTTGCAAAAGCAGCGTTAAAGATCGGTTCGGATGAATTGAAAAGTTCTCTGGTACGGCTTGGATTCAATGAGGAACTGCCATTTGAGATTAAGATGGCAGAGTCGCGGTATTCCAACACAGAAGGTATTGACACGGAAATACAGTTAGCTGACAGCGGTTACGGACAGGGACAGGTTTTGGTGAATCCATTACATATGGCATGCATTTATTCTGCTTTTTGTAATGAGGGAAATGTCATAAAGCCGTATTTGTTATATCAGAATGATGCAGAAATTGAGTATTGGATTCCAGGCGCCTTTTCTAATGAGACAGCAAGCCGTGTATTGGAAGGAACAAAGAAGGTAGTGAATGATTCTAATGGAACTGGATATGCAGCTCATCGGGAGGACATTCTTTTAGCAGGAAAAACAGGAACGGCAGAAATCAAGGCATCGAAGGATGATACGTCCGGTACGGAATTAGGATGGTTTGCTATTTGCACGGCAGAGAAAGGAGCAGAGCGTCCTATATTGATGATCAGCATGGTAGAAGACGTGAAAGAAAGAGGAGGAAGCGGATATGTCGTTAAAAGGGACAGCCTGGTCTTGGAAGAGTGGTTTAGCGTCCAAGGAATAAAAAACTGACAGCAGGTTGACGAATGATCCGCTGTCAGTTCTTTATTCCCGCGGGCAACGAGCCAAACGGGCATGCTTGCATGTACATTTTACTCCCAGATCTGCAAGTCAGAGAGTATGGACATTGTTATTTTCGCAGCAACACTTCCGGTAGCAGAGGAATCGGCTTTAATATTTGTGGCAAATAAATAAGTGCGGCCTGTGGTCTCAACATAGCCGACAAACCAGCCGCTTATATCCTGCCCATTGATTCCTCCGGTTCCTGTTTTGCCGTAGAGAGTTCCGGTATCAGAATCAGACAGGCGGATGGAGTTTTTTACGGCCTGGATGTGTTCCGGGGGAAAATCAAAATCATTCTGGTACAGGGAGGTCAAGAGTTCCACCTGCTCTATCGGAGAAATCTTGAGTGTGGATTCCATCCAGTAAGAGGACAGCTTTCCGCTGATATCTTGATTGCCGTATCCGATCGCATCCAGATAAGATTGCAGAACGGATTTCCCCAGTTGCCTGTCTAAGGACTGGAAGTACCAGTTAACGGAAGCATTCATTGCAGACTGCAAGGTCTGATCCGCATTCCATGCTTCAAATGGATAGCTTTCTCCATTCCATGCAATAAAGGAATTTTCCGGTGTAATGACGCCTTCTTCTAATCCGAACAAGGCATCGTATATTTTGTAGGTGGAATTCGGTGCAACCCGCAGGGCGGCATGCTCCATGCCGTGTATATTCCAAGTATCATTTTCCAAATCATACAAAACAAAACTTCCTTCATAATCTCCGAAGTATGCAGAAAGGTCTGTATAGGAAATATTTTCTGAGGAGGAGTGCCACTGGTAGTGACTTCTATCTGCCGCATATGTAGAGAGAAAAGGTGCAAGCCCTATAAGGAGAGCAGCCGTCAGTGTAAATGTCGTCATGCCTTTTAGTCTTTTCACAAATGTCGGCTTCTCGTAAGATGCAATATTGATGATCCTTCGCTTCATCTGCTGCATGTTTCCGCCAAGTCCGGCGGCAAAAGGGAAAGGAGTAAGTGAGACCTTTTCTGCAAAGTTGATCAGTGTATTGCCATAATCCTCGTAATCATCCTCTTTAAGCATCTTTAAAACAGAGGTGTCACAGGCAACCTCTCTGTCATTTCGCATTTCTTTCAAAGAGTACCAGACAAGAGGATTGAACCAATAGATCACTGCGGCGAGGTTCATCAAGATATTCCCGGCAGCGTCGTGGTGCCTGTAATGCTGCAGTTCGTGCAGCAGCATATACCGCAGATCGGATTCGTTACACTCATTCGAGATCAGATGGATCGGCAGATAAATACGTGGTTTCAAAAGTCCTACAATGATCGGAGATTTTAAAAATGCGGTACTATATACAGGAATATCTCTGCAAAGGTCCATTTCTTCCAAGCAGCGATTATACAGTCTGCGGACTTCCTTGTTCTGAAGGGGAAGTGCAGATTGCTGTAAACTGCGCAGACGGAGAGAGGATCTGATCATCAAAATAATCATTGCGAGAATACCTACGATCCATATCCCCAATAATAGGTATCCGGCGATGGATGGAGTCTCATTATTTACCGAAAGGGCAAAGTCATTCATCCAGTCTGCATTTCCGGCCGGATTGATCCCTGCGGATTCTTCCATAGCGGTTCCGGCGCCGGAAGCAGGAGAACTTCTTAAGTATCTAAGCCACGAGAAGATGTGCAAAAATCCGATTAGACGAAACGGAATAAAGGGAACTGCCAACAATCCAAGGAGCAGGAACCACAGATTATACTGCATCCGGCTGGAAAGGTTGTTTTTGAATATCCGCTTGGCTGTCAAGAGAATTCCGATGATACCGCTGATAAATATATTGCATATGAAAAAGCGTATCATAAAATCAGCCACATTAATCGCCTCCTTTTGAGTGCCTTTTTGAGAGAAGGGAGCGTAAATGTTCTATTTCTGTTTCAGAGAGTTTGTCATTTTCTATATATGCAGACAGCATGGCAGTGATGTCCCCGTCATAGTATCGTTTCAGAAAAGAGTTGCTTTCCTGGCCGATATATTCACTTTCTTTCACGACTGGAGTGTAGACGAACATTCGGCTCTGTTTTTCATAAGTCAGGGCGCCTTTGGTCACAAGGCGTTTGATCAAGGTCTGTATCGTTTTCGGGCTCCAGCTTGTGGTCTGTAATAATTTATCAGTTATTTCATTGGTACTGATCGGTGCATGTTTCCATACGATTTTCATAACTTCAAATTCGGCTTCAGAAATCTGCGGTAAATGACTCATTTCAAATCTCTCCTTAAATCTTACGATATACTTTTTCGTCAAGCGGCACACGGCACCCCCATGACGCTGCCGTTTTCTGAAACATCTTTTTCACAAAGGTTTTGAATATCAATCCCATCATCAGGCGTATAGGAAGCGGAAAATATTCTGGGCCGGTAAATTTTTTTGCTTCTTCACGTAAGAAGCCGTCTCCCTCTGCAAACAATTTGCCCATCGCCTGATACGGTTTTGTGACCTGAGCCTGCCTCTTTTCATCCCAAAACCGGATGCAGAAATTATCTCCTTTCACCAAGCAACCGCCGTAACGAACGCCCAAATATTCCGGTAATTTTGCCAGAAATTCCTCGCCGCAACGGAGCTGGCATCCCTCCGCAAAACCGCTTTGCAAAAGGAATGAAAGCCTTGTATGCTCATCCTTTTTGGGAAGAGTTTCTAAAAATTTCAAAAGAAGCCCGGGTACGCATTCAACGTATAATGGCAGCGCAATGAGGATCTCGTCGTTTTTTATATAGGCATCACGAATGGTGTCCCATGTTTTCCGGTTGGAAATTGCATATGCTTCAAAGGTAATTCCTTTTTCTGACAGTCCTTTTGCAAAGGCAGCAATGATCTGCTCCGTGTTGCTGTATTTTTGTACCCGCGGACTTCCATTGATAATTACAACATGCATGAAACTGCCTCCTTTCGGTTGGTTTCAGAGAAGGCGCCCAGCGAACGGCTCCCCAGATTCAGAGCAGTACGCTGGCACCATCGTTCGAGATAAGCCTGGTCGCCGTCCCCGGTGTAGATGATCCCAATATCGGGCTGATGGTTATAGCGCATTACATGGCGCATCTGTCCATCTTTAAATTTCAGATACATGGTGATAAGCGGCATAATCCTGTCTATAATGTTTTTGGTCTGCCAGGAAACAAATCCAAAGTGTGTATCCGAGATCAGCCAAACTTGGTCAGCCTCGTTTATTTTTCTCAGGATCGGTTCATAATCATCCCGAATAGCGCATACTCCCGGCGTTTTCAGCCAACAGTAGTTACACCCGGCACAGTGTGAAATGTGCATCCCGGCGGTGTCGATCAACTCAAACTTGGCTGCATTTTTGCCGCTGCGAAGCAATTCCTCTGAGATTGCTTTTCCTATATGTTTGGCTGTTGTATCAACCATTAAAACCATTTATATTTTCCTCCGTGCTCTCTGCAGATTTATACAAAACATTATAACACAAAAAGTACGGGAATTGAATATTTTCACAAGTTAGATGTGTTTGCTTTGACATCATTGACTTGAATAGAAGGATCCAATACAATATAAAAGTGGCAAAGGGAGGTAAATATGGAAATCTGGGATGCATATAATGAACATTTTGAAAAGCTCGAGGGAATGAGCCTGAACCGCGGGGAGCCAATCCCGGAAGGGATATACCACCTTGTGAGCGACATCATCGTCAGGCACACGGACGGCGACTATCTTTTGATGCAGCGTGACAGCAGAAAGCATCATGGCGGCATGTGGGAAGCAACGGCCGGTGGTTCCGCCATACAGGGAGAGGGCCCTTACGCGTGCGCCGTCAGGGAGCTGCAAGAAGAAACAGGAATTGAATCAGATGATTTGGCGGAGGTTGGCCGAGTTGTCAGCGAGCATAATTGTACCATTTATGTTGAATTTCTTTGTGTGACGAATTGTGCTAAAGACGCTGTAGTTCTCCAGGAAGGAGAGACCTCAGCTTACAAGTGGGTCACAAGAGATGAACTGATTTCCATGAAGAAGGATGAACTGGTGACGGAACGTATGCAGGGACTTATCGACGAATTAAAACCTGCCAAGATCACTTAGCCATTGTGTTTATTTTGCTTTTTGTTTTTTCAAAACTATTCCGCATACAATTACCGCTGCAAAAAAGATAACGATCAGATACCATAGATTTTCAAAGCAAAATCCATGATCCAACATCGATCGGTATCCCCAAGAAGCAGGAAAAATACGCCCTATAGCTTCAAGAAAGTCTGGCAGCAAGCCGACAGGGAACATAATCCCCGAAAGCATGAGCGAGGGCAAAAAAATTAATTGTGCTATCGTCGTCAGTTTTGCTTGATTTTTTACCGTCAACCCTAAAATACTTCCAATGCTTAACGACACGATCGTGTATATAGCAAGTGCAAGAAAGAAGAACGGAAGTTGTGCCGGCAAAGCTGCTTCAAATAGAATAGGGGCAAGCAGCACGATCACAATACAGGTAATCATCAAATGAACAAATGCCGAAAGGAACATTGTCACAAGTCCTAAACAGATAGGTACTCCGTTTGCTTTATAGACCTTTTTTATATCGCTTCCGTAAGTTTCAATCAACGACGGCGGCAATCCGATAAAAGCGCCCATTGAAACACTCATTACGATCATGGATTGTATTAGCGTACTTCCCATGTCGGGCATAACGGAAGTAAAAATACCGCCCATAAGAAGAAAGAAAATAAGCGGAACGATATAGCAGGTAACTAAGAGGGACTTGCTTCGTATATCCAATTTCCACTGTAAAACAACACCATATAAGAAACCGTTCATTCTGTTTTCCTCCTTGCCATTTCGATAAAATGTTGTTCAAGCGTACCGCGGTCGACTTTAATATCCAATATATGAATTCCTTTTTGCTTCAAATCATGAAGCAGGGATATCAAAGTATCTTCAATATTATCTGTTTCAAAAGAGCTGTTTCCTTGCTGCGTTTTGATATGGATAAAATACTTTTTCCCGATCTTATCAGTCAGCTCTGCTGCTGTGCCGCAAAAGCCAATATTCCCATTATTCAAGATTGCAATGCGGTCGCATAAGCTTTCCACTTCTGCCATATCGTGGCTTGCCAAAACAATTGTTTTTCCTTGTGATTTGAGCTTGCGGATCAGCTCGTGAAGTGAAACCCTGCCAAGGGTATCAAGTCCCGCAGTCGGCTCATCGAGAAAAATGATATCTGGATCACCGATCAGTGCAAGAGCAAGATGTAACCGCCTTTTTTGTCCTGTGGATAGTTGGATGTACTGCTTCTTCTCGATTTCTTTCATGCCAAGAGCGTTAAGCATAGTGCAATCGATCTTTGCCCTGTTCCATTTTGAAAATAATCTTACAGCCTCCATCGGTTTGATATGGGCAGGTAAAGAGGACGATTGCAGCTGGATACCCATTTTACCGTTTACCGTAATCGTACCGCTGTCATATTTTCTCAAGCCCTCAATACATTCAAGGGCTGTCGATTTCCCTGCACCATTTGCACCGAGCAGAGCGAAAGCTTCTCCCTTTTCAATGTCAAGATCAAGTCCGCCAAGAACAATGTTGCTGTCATAGCTTTTCTTTAATCCACGAACTTGTATTGCACGATTCATCCTTCCACCCCCTCAAACGGATTTTCTCCAAGTCTTGAAAAGTAGACTTGCAAAGCCGGCTCTAAATAGCCGTTTACGATTTTTTGTCTTTCTTCCCAGGCATTTGCAGCGGTATCAATATTGCCGATCTCCATCAAGCTCGGAAGCATACTCATATCACCGTTCGTAAATTCCATGATCAATCCCCAATACTCTTCTACAATTCGTTGGCATTTCTCACTTGCAGGGGATACGCCTGCCTTTTGGAGCTCTATAATCTCATCGCTCAAACGGTTAAATCTATCTATAAAATCAGAGCCGTTATCTTGATCAAACTGTCTGCGTATATGGTCAAGCATATCATCGTCAAATTTTTTGATAAGAAAATAATATTCATTCTTCATTTGCAGATTGACAATGATATCTGCATACTTTTTAAAGTTGACTGTCTGCATTTGCAGCACTTCTTCTTTTAACTGTTCTATCGCTGTCAAGGAAGCGGTTAGCTGTTCGATCTTCTCCCGTATGCTGTCTGCCTGTTCGGTAAGGGCGGTTGCCACATCCGTCGGTGTTTCCAGAGAAATTAAGCGATGCTTAATATCATCCAAAGAAAAACCCAGTGATTTCAAAGATATAATTTGATGAAGCATTACTAAGTCTTTATCTGTATAAAGCCTGCGTCCGCCTTCGCTTGCTGCTGAAGGGGATAACAAGCCTTCTTTGTCATAGTATTGCAATGTACGGACAGTAACTCCCAGCTTCTTAGCAGCCTCTCCGACTGTCATAAAACCATGCGGTATTGCTCTGTGTTTTGCCATAATGATCTGCCTCCTGTCATGTATTATACATTATTACGCTGCGTCACATACAAGACCTTTTTAAAAAATTTACGGAAGAAATTTCTCCCTGCCGCCTTTTTACTTATACATATAGGGCAAAATCGAATTGATATACTGCGCTGTCTCTGTTATGATAGGTCTAAGAAAATTATAGAAGGAGAAGATGAATGAAGGATTTAGTACAAAAAGCGATCGAAGATATCACGGATTCTTTATAATACATATCACGGAGATATGGAATTGCTGAAAGAGTCCGTGAAGAATCCAGATATTGACGATTATGCCAGAAGTTCAATGTTGAAAACAATGTATTAAGACATTTCGAGAGTACGATGAAAAGCATTCTATCCATTATCAGTGCAGAGAATGGATGGGGGTTTTTCAGATGTTATTAGAGAAGAACGGAGACTGTGAACTTTTAGAAGCTGTTTCACAGTGCCGTAAAAATATGAACGGCTGCGGTTAAGAAGGAATTGAGGAATGGATAAATGTAAAATACTGATAATAGAAGATGACAGCGACTTAAGAGAAGGGCTATCCTTCTCTTTTTCCGGTGACGGATATGACGTCGCGGAAGCCGGGACGAAAAGGGAAGGATCAAGAGAGATCGCGAAGGGCTGTTATGATATCGTGCTTCTTGACTGCAATCTGCCGGACGGAACAGGCTTTGAATTATGCAGAGAGGTTCGCAGCTACAGCAATATACCGATGATCATGCTGACTGCCCGCGATACGGAGCTGGATGAGATTAAGGCGTTGGAGCTGGGAGTCAATGACTATGTATCGAAGCCGTTTTCTCTCGGCGTGCTGAAGGCGAGAATGAAGCGGATCCTTCAAGACAAATCAGAGACGATGAAGATCGTCTCCGGTTCTGTCACTATCGATCAGGATATGTGCAAAGTATACAGGCACGGAGAGGAAGTTAAGCTCAGCAAATTAGAATACCGCCTGCTTCTGTATCTGATCGAGAATAAGAACCATATTCTTTCTAAGGAACAGATCTTAGACAAGATCTGGGACAGCGACGGCAAATACGTGGATAACAATACGGTGTCGGTCAATATCAGCAGGCTTCGGACCAAGATAGAAGATGATGCGTCAAGTCCGGTACGGATCAAAACCGTACACGGGATCGGATATATCTGGAAAGAATAGGATAAAGAATAGGATAAGGAATAGAAGCATGTGGATCACGATAAGTTTGGCGGTACTTTTGTGCCTGTCGGCGGGCTGCTGCATTTACCAAAAGAGAAAGACCTACCGTATGATCGACCGTCTGCTGGACAGTGTGTTAAGCAGGGAGACGGTTGTTCATTCTGATGTGGAGGAGGGGGAATATTCCGCCCTTGTCAGTAAGATCAACCAGATACAAAGGGTGCTTGACGATCACGCCAAGAGCGCCGAGAAGGAAAAAGAACAGGTAAAAAGCCTGGTGTCCGATATGTCCCACCAGCTGAAAACGCCCCTTGCCAATCTTTCGCTTTATGCGGATATATTGGGAAGAGGAAAGATCGAACCGGGGCAGAGGGAAGAATTCGCCGGTAAGATGCACAGACAGGTGGAGAGGCTGAACTGGATCGTGGAATCTCTGTCTAAGATGGTAAAACTGGAACAGAATATTGACGGTTTTGAAGTCAGAGATACGCAGATCAGGCAGACGATCCTGGATGCGGTTGATACGGTCTATGAAAAGATGGAGAGCAAGAAGATCGATTTTATCCTGGAACCGTTTGAGGATATGAAGCTGTATCACAACCGGAAGTGGACGGCGGAAGTATTTGTCAATCTGTTGGAAAATGCGGTCAAATATACGGCAAAAGGCGGAGCGGTTTCCATCCGTATCCGTTCCTATGAATTATATACAGAAGTTATGATCGCAGATAACGGGAGAGGAATCCGCCGGGAAGAGCTGACGGATATATTTAAACGGTTTTACAGGAGTCCGGAAGTACAAGATGCGGAAGGCTCCGGCATTGGCCTCTATCTGGCCAATCTGATCCTGGAAAAGGAGAAGGGATACATGACGGTAGATTCTGAGTATGGGGAAGGGAGCTGCTTTTCTGTGTTCTTACAAAACTGTAAGAACTGACCATCCGTTTGTAAAGAAATTGCAAGATACGGCAGTTATACTGATAGACAAACGTATCAAGAAAAGGAGCGATGACGGATGAGTATATTAGAGCTGCAGAATGTTGAAAAAATATACGGAGAAAGGGAGAATCAGGTAAATGCGCTGAAGGATATCAGCCTTCAGGTGGAGGAAGGTGAATTTGCTGCCATTGTAGGAACGTCCGGTTCAGGCAAGTCTACGCTGCTCAATCTGATCGGCGGCCTGGACAATCCGACGAAAGGGGAGATCTTCGTTAAAAACAGAGAGATCGGTTCGCTTTCGAGGAAGGAGCTTACCATATTCCGCAGAAGGAATATCGGTTTTGTGTTTCAGAATTACAGTCTGATGCCGGTGCTGAACGTGTATGATAACGTGGCGCTTCCGGTGACATTTGACAGGGGAAAGCATATCAACCGGGAATATATCGAGGAATTGCTGCGGGAGCTTGGTATCTGGGAGAAGCGCGGGAAATACCCCAATGAGTTGTCAGGAGGGCAGCAGCAGCGGGTAGCGATCGCAAGGGCGCTTGTGAACAAGCCTCATATGCTGCTTTGCGACGAACCGACGGGCAATCTTGATTCGGCCACAACCGTTGAGGTGATGGGATTGCTGAAGGCAAGCAGCAGAAAGTATAAGCAGACGATTCTTATGGTGACCCACAATGAAGCGATCGCGCAGACCTGCGACAGGGTGATCCGCATTGAGGACGGGCGTATCGTCACGGGGAAGAGAAGATTCCCGGCAAAAGGCGGTGATGACGCATGTTAAAGCTGGCATGGAAATATATGCGGTATTATAAGAGCCAGACTGCAGCGATCTTCGCGGGCATCCTATTGACGGCGTCGCTGCTTGCCGGAATCATTTCGCTTATCTACAGCAGTCAGAAGAGCGACCTTCTCAACAGTAAGACCATATACGGAGACTGGCATTACTGTGCAGAGACCGATAAGGAGCAGTTTCAGAAGATCCAAAGCGGGGAAAAGGGCGAAGGATATCATCTGAAGCGGTGCGGGAAGATGGAGATCCGGGATGTGGCTGAAGAGGAGTTTTTGATTTATTTTATCCGTACCGATGAGACCTATCGCCGGATGGCGCACAGAGATCTCTTAGAGGGGACGTATCCCAGAAGAGAGGATGAGATCGCGGCGGACGGATTCGTATTAAGCAACCTTGGATTTTCCGGTAATCTTGGGGACTCTGTTCATGTCGGAGCACGGGATTACATTGTGACAGGAGTGTTAAAAAGCGAATGGGCGGCAAGTGCGGGCGAGATGGAGGTCTTTGTAAGCGATTCTTTTGCGGGACGGATAAGTCAGACGTTTCTATATCTCGGGTTCGATGAAGATGAGAAGCTGTACAGACAGTTGGACGTTTTCCTAAGAGAGCACCGGATATCTTCTGACGCGGTTGAGGGAAATGATGAAGTGACAAAGTATCTTGCAGGCGAGGAGCCGGGCAGTATCTATGATATCGTGAAGTTTGGCCTGACCGATGAAGAAGGCAACTTCACCTACATTGTCCTGAAGTTACAGAGCGACTATAATCTGGCTTATAACGGAATGCTGGTTCTTCTATGCCTGTTCAGCATATTCGCCGTGTACAGTGTCTTCAATATCTCTGTGGCAAAGAGAACGTCCGAGTACGGGATCTTGCAGACCTTAGGAATCAGCGGGAAGCAGATCGGTATAACATTGCTTCTGGAACTTTGGATGCTGTTTATAGTTGGATATCCGCTGGGGTGTTTATTGGGAAATGGCTTCTTAAGCCTGGTATACCGCAGCTTCGGCGGGGTATTCGGCGGGAAGGGCGCAGGAGTAACGGGAAACGGCTTGTCGGCTGCGGACCAAACGCTGGCAGAAGGAACGAGTACCCTGCAATTCTATCTGGCGTGGGACGCTATGATATTCGGTTTTGTATTCCTGTTGGCCGCGTTGGCTGCTGTCGCGTTTCTTGTTGTCCGTTCGCTTGGGAAGCAGACCTTAAAAGAGGTTATGGGCGGAGACACTTCATTTACGGCAAAGAGAAAAATATATGCCCTGCATCATGTAAATATGGCAGGAGTGGTTGTCCGAAAATTCATGTTTGCGAACAAAAGGAAAGTGATCGGGATCCTGTTATCCCTATCGTTGGGCGGCAGCATCTTCTTGTGTACGGTTTATATGGTAGAGAATCTGAAGGTCCATGCAGAGCTTTCGTTAAAATCAGACGACGGTCTTGGCAGCGAATACCGCATTTCCCTAAAATCCAATTCGCTTAAAGATACGATCCCGCAAGCGGCAGGGGATAAGATCAAAAATATGCCGGAAACAAAGAATGTCTATCCGACGAAATTTACTTTCGGGGAAGTGACTCGTATCGAGTCGTTAGAAGAGTGGGATTCCTTTTTTGATTACCAGAATGCGGATCATTATTTTGTCCGGCGGTACGGGGGGATCTGCCTGCGGCAGGAGGACGGCACGTATAGGATCAAATATGACGTATATGGTTATGAAGACGGATTGATCGAACAGCTTAATGAATTCATCCTGGAGGGGGATATTGACCCGGCGGCGCTTAAGGAGGGCAATAAGATCATTGCGGTTGCCAACATGGACGGACAGGGGAATTATTATTTTTACGGCAAGAAGCCTGGGGATACGATCAGTCTGCGCGTACCTAAAATGGACGGTTATGCGGATGAGCTGCTGAAGTTCCAAAGCGGCGAAGAGAACTATATAGAGAAAGAATTTGAGATTGCAGCTATTGTAAGCCGTCCGCTGGCGCGGGAGCAGGGATTTCTGCAGGAGGGATTCTATAAGGACAGCGTGATGCCGGGCCTGATCATGACGAATGAGCAGATGGAGGAGAATTTTGGAATCACCGATTATAGCTTTATCAATGCCTCGCCGGCAGAGGATGCAGAAGCCGGGAAGGTGAGCAGCCAGATATTGCAGATCATCCGTGATGTTCCCAAGGCAGTATTGGTGGATTACAGCGCTGCGATCAGGACACAGAAGAACTACTTAAGACAGCAGCAGATATTTTTTTCCGGTATCGCGGTCATTCTGCTGGTCATTAGTTTATTCCATATCGTGAACAGCATGAACCATACGATTCTTGCGAGGAGGAGAGAGTACGGGATCATCAGGGCTATGGGTATTACGGACATTGGTTTTTACAAGATGATCTTACAGACCGGTATCTTATACGGACTGCTTGCGGATGCAGTGATCTATTACATTTACAATCGGATTCTCCGAAGGGTGATGGATTACTATATGGCACATATACTGCAGTTTTTACATGTTCAGACAGGGGTTCCCAATCGGGTCTTATTCGGCATCATGATCCTGAATATGGTGATAGCGGTCGCGGCGGTCATGTTCCCCGCAAGGAAACTGGTAAGGGAAAATATCATCAGTGAGATTACACGGTAGACAGCGGGGAAAACAGCGATTTTAAGAATGTCTTGACTTCAAGCTGATAATATGATTTCATAGAGGAAACAACATAATATATTTATGAAAATCAGGAGGGAATAATGGAGAAATCAACGGTATATTTTACTGATTTCAGATGCCCGGTAGGGACGAGCCGGCTTGAAAAGCTGAGAAAGCTGTGTATCGCGGCAGGTATCAAGGATATCGATATGGAAGGGAAGTTCGCAGCGATCAAGATGCATTTCGGAGAACTCGGCAACATGGCATTCTTAAGGCCGAATTACGCGAAGGTTGTGGCTGATCTGTGCAAGGAGCAGAAAGGTCTTCCATTCCTGACAGACTGCAACACCCTTTATCCGGGAAGCAGGAAGAATGCTCTTGAACATCTGGACTGTGCGAATCTCAACGGATTCAACACGGTGACTACGGGATGCCAGATCATTATTGGAGACGGACTTAGGGGAACCGACGAGGTAGAGGTTCCGGTGGAGAACGGAGAATACTGTAAGACTGCCCTGATCGGAAGAGCAGTCATGGATGCGGATATCTTCATCAGCTTAAGCCATTTCAAAGGGCATGAGGCGACCGGATTCGGCGGTGCGATCAAGAACATCGGAATGGGCTGCGGCAGCCGCGCCGGCAAGATGAAGCAGCATGCCGACGGGAAGCCTGCCGTAAGTGAAGAGCTCTGCCGCGGCTGCGGCCGCTGTGCGAAGGAATGCGGAAGCGACGCGATTACATATGTGGATAGGAAGGCTGTGATCGATTATGATAAGTGCAAGGGCTGCGGCCGCTGTATCGGCGCATGCAGCTTTGATGCGATCGATAATCCGAACAGCAGCGCCAATGAATTGCTCGACCGTAAGATGGCGGAGTATGCGCAGGCAGTCTGTCATGGCCGCCCGTGTTTTCACATTTCGCTGGTGCAGGATATAAGCCCGAACTGTGACTGCCACGGAGAGAATGACGCGGCGATCCTGCCGGATATCGGAATGTTCGCAAGCTTCGATCCGGTTGCGCTGGATCAGGCATGTGCAGACGCCTGCCTGCGCGCTAAGCCGATTGAGAACAGTCAGCTTGGCGAGCATCTGGCCGAAGAGGGATGGCATTGTCATCACGACCATTTTAAGGATTCTAATCCAAATATCGAGTGGAAGGCTACCCTTGACCAGGCTGAGAAGATCGGTCTTGGGAGCAGACAGTATGAGTTAAAGGAAATCTGATCAGCGGCGGATGAATCGGGGAAGCTTTCGGGCTTCCCCTTTTGCATGCTTTGTTCTGATTGATAAGACAGCTTATTTCTGCTATGATGGATAGTACAAAAAGAGTACAGTTCTTGAAAGGTGGTATGATATATGGCTACATCGAAGGAATTTCATGATTATATTGTAGAAAATCTGCAAAAAGCCGGTAAGGTGACTACAAGAAAGATGATGGGAGAATATTGCGTTTATTATCAGGCAGAGGAAGATCTGGAAGAAGGATGCAGGAAACTTATAGGGGATATCTGTGAGAACTGTCTGCTGTTAAAACCGACAGAGACGGTGCTTCGGCTGATGCCTGATGCTAAGAGGGCTTATCCTTATGAAGGTTCCAGAACGTTGATGGTGGCAGTTGAAGATGTAGAGAATACAGAGCTTATGACAAAGGTGTTGAATGGGATGTATAAGGAGCTGCCGAAGCCAAAAAGGAAATAAGATGATAGGGATTATTGAGGATGACAGATTGCTGAACCAGGCGCTGAAACTGACGCTGGAAAAAGCAGGCTATGAGACTATGACCGCGCACACGAAGAAGGAGGCGTTATCGCTGCTGGGGAAGGGAGAGGAGCTGCTTCTTGTGGATATCGGTCTTCCTGACGGGGACGGGATCAGTCTGTATCAGGAGCTTCGGGGAAGACAGAAGACTCCGGTGATCTTCCTTACTGCCAGGGATGAGGAGCGGGATATGCTGGCGGCATTCGATATCGGCGCAGACGACTACGTGGTAAAACCATTTTCCATGAAGGTGTTGTTGAAGCGGATCGAAGCGGTATTAAAGCGAAACGGTGAAGCCAGCCCGCTTACTTTTCGGGAGCTGAGTCTGTATCCAGCAAAAAAGCAGGTCTTCATGAAGGGGCAGGAGATCAGGCTTACGGCAAAAGAATATCAGTTATTGGAATATCTGATGCGGAACCAGGGACAGGTGCTCACGAAAGAAAATATTCTGGAGCGGATCTGGGGAATTTCCGGTCAGTTTGTGGTGGATAATACGGTCAGTGTCACGGTTGGCCGTCTGCGGAAAAAGATTGAACCGGATGCGAGACAGCCGGATTATATTAAGAATGTGTTCGGGCTTGGATACCGGATAGGGGATTAATAGCATGTATATGGAAGCTATGGCGGCTCTGGCGGGATTAGCGGCAGGTGCGTCTGCCGTATATGTCTGGCAGAGAAGATGCCGGGAACGGGAATTAGAAGAGATTGCCGGGCTTACGGAGAAGATCTTAAACGGGCAGAGGATCGAGGCGTCATCATCAGGAAAAGAGACGTTGTATGCGAAGATCGAGAATCGGCTGGTGCGGGTGCAGGAATCGATGCAGGGCAGAACAGATGAGGCAGAGAGAAGCCGGGACGAGATCAAGAGGCTGATCTCGGAGATCGCCCATCAGATGCGGACGCCGCTTGCGAATGTAGAGACGTATCTTGGACTTATGTTAGACGGGCTGACAGAAGAAGAGCTGACAGAAGAGACGGCGGCAGAATATGCGGATGCGATGAAGAGAAGTGCTAAGAAGCTGCATTTCCTTGCGGAGAACTTCATTAAGATGTCAAGGCTTGAGCATCATATCATACAGATCAGGAAGGAAGACGCGGACATATTAAGGACCGTTCGGAATGCGCTTGGACAGATACACAGCCAGGCAGAGGAGAAGGGGATCTCCTTCGAGGTAACGCTGCCAGGCGCATTGGCCTGCCTGCACGACCCGAACTGGCTTGGCGAGGCGGTCTATAATCTTCTTGACAATGCGGTGAAGTATTCTTTGCCGGACGGCAGAGTGGAAGTGACGGTGTCAGTCAATGAGATGTTTCTAAAAATCCAGGTAAGAGATTTTGGAATCGGTATTGAACCGGGAGAAGAGAACGCTCTATTTCAGCGTTTCTATCGGGGAAAACGTGTCACGGCCCAGGAAGGGTTTGGGATCGGGCTTTATCTGGCAAGGGAGATCGTGAACCTTCACGGAGGGTTCATAGCGGTGAGAAGGATGCGGGAAGGGATCATGATGGAGATTGATCTGCCGGTTGGGAATCTGTTTTAAGGGAGAGATGAAAAGTGGATATGACGATAAAACAGAAAAAATTTAATGTTACAGGTATCTGTATTCCAAGGCTTCATTATATGGTGGATATTACGGATAAAATCGATGAGATCATCAGGGATTATATTGAGTGTGATGAGTATTTTGTAATAAACCGGGCAAGGCAATACGGAAAGTCTACAACATTGGAGCTTCTTTACAGCCGTTTGAAAAAGGATTATCTGGTTCTGGATATCAGCTTTGAAGCGGCAGAGGATTGTTTTGCTTCTATTCATACCATGGCGCAGGGGGTCATAAATAAGATCTTTCGGGCTTTATCAGAGAATGATGTTTCGAACGCACTGATGGAGATATGGAATCAACCGGTTGCGGCAGAACTGCCTCTGGATTCACTCAGCGCAAAAATATCTGATTTTTGCAGAGCGAGCGAAAAAGAAGTGATCCTTATGGTCGACGAGGTGGATAAAGCTGCTGATAATCAGATATTTCTCAGCTTTTTGGGACTTCTCAGAGAAAAATATCTCAAACGCAGCGTGGGACGTGACCGTACATTCAAAAGCGTGATATTGGCGGGAGTTCATGATATTAAGAATTTGAAGATGAAGATACATCCGGGACAGATGGAACATTATAATAGTCCATGGAATATTGCGGCGGACTTCCAGGTAGATATGAGTCTTTCAGCGGCAGGTATCGAGGATATGCTGAGAGAATATGAAAATGATAAACATACGGGAATGAATATACCGGAGATGGCGGGCCTGATCTCAGACTACACGTCGGGTTATCCGTTTCTGGTCTCTTATATCTGCAAATTATTGGATGAAAGAAATTTTACATGGACAAGGGAAGGGCTGCAGGAAGCGGTAAAAATATTGGTCAAAGGGCCGAATACACTCTATGATGATATGATCAAGCAGGTAACGGAATATCCCGGGCTCAGTATGATGCTGCAGAATATTCTTTTTCGCGGGATCGAATATCCCTACCATGAGTATAACAAGGTAATCAATATTGGTAAGATGCTGGGCTTTATTGAAAACCGGAAAGAAGCGGCAGCAGTGTCAAACCGCATATTTGAGATGCAGTTGTACAGTTACTTTATCTCAGAAGAATTTTCCAAAGATCGGATGTTAGGTGATCAGATTCCAGATAAGAATCAGTTTGTCCATGATGGCAGATTGAATATGGATCTGGTGATGCGCAAATTTTATGAGTATTATAACGCTTTATATCGTCAGGAAGATCAGAAATTTGTAGAAGAATATGGACGTAAGATATTTTTGATTTATTTAAAACCGATTATTAACGGAGTTGGTAATTTTTACGTTGAGGCAGAGACAAGAGATAAGACCAGGACGGATATTGTTGTTGATTACCGTGGAGTACAGTACATTATTGAAAACAAAATATGGAGAGGAAAGGAATATAATGCAGACGGTGAAGAGCAGCTATGGGGATATCTCGAACAATATCATTTGACAAGAGGATATCTGTTAAGTTTTAATTTCAATAAAAGGAGAGAGGGTGCCGGTATCAGGGAAGTGATTTACAAGGGAAAGGCAATATTAGAGGTGATAGTTTGAAAGTTAATTGGGAGAAAGAACATTAAGAAATTGAAGGATGAAGTATGATGAAGGAGCAAAAGATTATGGTTGGAGAAAAATTTACATTAATGCAGTATTCAGTCAGCGCGATTATGGGATTGATAGAGGCAAGACAATTTGTAATTCCGGAGATTCAGCGTCCTTTTGTTTGGAAACGCAGCCAGGTAAGAGATTTGATTGATTCTCTTTATAACGGATATCCTACCGGGTATATTATTACATGGAAAAATCCGGATGTTCAGACGAAAGAGGGTATAACGGCGAATGGTAAGCATGTACTTATCGATGGACAGCAGCGTATTACAGCTTTGATGGCAGCAATTTCCGGGTTGGAAGTTCTTGATGAGGATTTTAATAAGGGGCGTATTAAGATAGCATTCAATCCGCTTACGAATGATTCTACAAAACGTTTTGCGGTACAAGATGCATCTCATCTGAAAGACAAGAAATGGATTCCGGATATTTCGGAATTGTTCAAGGCTGATTTTAAGCAACGTGCGTTTGAGAATGAGTATGCGAAAGTAAACGAGGGGGTGGATTTGGATGATTTATCCGATACGCTTCTTAAATTAAAAGGTGTAGCAAATCGTCAAATTGGAGTGATTGAGTTGGATCATTCTCTTGATATTGATGAGGTTACGGAGATATTTATTCGAATTAATTCCAAAGGAACACCGCTTAGTCAATCAGATTTCGTTATGTCAAAAATGGCTTCGGATACGGTGCATGGTGGTAATATACTTCGAAAGGTAGTAGATTATTTTTGTCATTTGGCGGTTAAACCGGATTTTTATCCTCAGTTGACTAAGGATAAAGAATTTGAAAGTACCGAATTTGCATCTAAAATTCGTTGGTTGACAAAGGACAATGAAGATATTTTTAATCCAGATTATGGAGATATGCTGCGTGTTGCTTTTATGTATAGTTTTAATCGTGGAAGGCTTTCAGATCTTGTAAGCTTGCTTTCAGGTAGAGATTTTGAGACGAGAGAATATAAGGATGAGATTGTCGAGGACTCTTATGATAAACTAAAAGGTGGAATTCTGAAGTTCATCAATGAGTACAACTTTGAGCAATTTGTATTGGCAATCAAAGGGGCAGGATTTAAATCTAATAAACTCCTTAACTCACGGATGACTTTGGATTTTGCATACACTTTATATTTGAAATTACAAGATGATCCGAATATTCATCAAGGACAGATTAAGCGGCTTGTCCAAAAGTGGTTTGTGTTATCGACACTTACCGGTAGATATGTAGGATCACCGGAATCTGTTATGAGCAGGGATATTAGAAATATTGCTGAAAAAGGATTTTTGCAGTTTGCGCAGGAAGCGGAAGCTTCTGCTTTATCAGACACGTTCTGGAAAGTTACACTTTCACAGAATTTGGAAACTACATCTGTAAACAGTCCAGCATTTAATACATTCTTGGCGGCACAGGATTACTTAAAAAGTAATTCCATGCTTATGAAGGGCACTATGATCTCAGATCTTATTACCATTTCTGGGGATGTACATCATATTTTCCCCAAGGCATATCTTAAGAAGAACGGTGTTAATGCTAAGGGCAGATATAATCAGGTGGCGAATTACACGTATTTGGATACGCAGGTAAATAAGGCAATCCGCGATGCTGCACCTTTTGAATATTTTAACCGTATCCTTGAACAGTGCAGGACTAAGGATGTGCAAATTGGAAATATTATTGACGAGAATGAATTAATGACGAATCTTAATGAGAATGCAATTCCAGGCGATGTGATACATATGTCTGTTGATGATTATGATGGATTTCTCATGGAAAGACGGAAAATGATGGCGGAAATGATTGAGAAATACTATAAGTCCTTGTAAACAGAGACATTTTGTATTATTTGGCTGCTTCGGGGATTATTACGATTATGCGTCACAGTTATGGAAAACACAGTCGAAATAAAACAGTGCTGCTGAATGGGAGAAATATGAATGAAAAAGAAATTGTATAAATTATTTTCGCCTTAATGGTGAGTCTGTTTTTAGGGTCAGGACTTATCGCTTAAAATGAGGTGCACAAATGCTAGAAACTCTTTCGAAAACTTTGCAGGTTCAGAAATTCGAAGAAGAAACAGAAGAAGAGATTACGAAGCGGAAGAATAGATAATGGGTGTGCCGATAGATACGACGAATATTTCAGTTTGTTAGAAGTTTGTTAGATTTATCCTGTACAATAATTGGTACAAGTATTAGACAGGAGGATAATCTATGGAGATCGTAAAAGCTGTTGGGCTGAAGAAATACTATATCACGGACGCCTATGAAGTCCGCGCGTTGGACGGCGTGACATTTTTTGCTGAAGCCGGAGAATTTGTGGCGATCGTTGGAACTTCGGGGAGCGGGAAGACGACGCTTCTGAATATGATCGGAGGGTTGGACGTACCGACAGAGGGAGGTATCTGGATCCGCGGGAACAGCCTGAGGGATATGGAGGCCGAAGAGCGGACGGTGTTCCGCAGGCGGAATATCGGCTTTGTATTCCAGCAGTATAATCTGGTGCCGGTGCTCAGTGTGTATGAGAATATCGTACTTCCCCTTCGTCTGGACGGCGCCGGGATAGATGATGCGTTCTTTGACGAGGTGACGGCGCTTCTTAGTATCAGGGAGCAGTTAGACCGCCTGCCGCGGATGTTATCCGGCGGTCAGCAGCAGAGGGCGGCGATCGCCCGGGCGCTTATGACCAAGCCTGCGATCCTTCTTGCCGATGAACCCACCGGGAGCCTGGATTCGGTTACCAGTATGGAGGTTGTGGGGCTTATGCGTTCTTGTGCAGAGAGATTCCATCAGACGGTGATCGTGGTGACACATCAGGAAGAGGTTGCTCAGATGGCGGACCGTGTGGTGCGGATAGAGGATGGAAGGCTCTGCGACCATGAGGGAAAAATGGCAGAGGAAGAGAGTATTTCCGGCAACATACAGCTGATACGAGGGAGGGATAGATGATGAACGGAATTCAATTTATCCCGAATAACAATCGGTCTGTGCTCCGCATGCTGTCAAAAGAGTACGAACGCTGTAACAGGGGAAGAAACAGAATCCTTATGGGTGCGGTCTGTCTGTGCATTATCACGCTGACGCTGGTGTTTGGGATCGCGGTGGGCAAGGTGCAGGCGGAGTATTTGAAGGCGGCAAGGGCGGCGGGAACAACGGCGTCCGCCAGTATCAGCGGCGCAGGAACTTCTGTCTATCAGAAGGTGCGCTCCCTTGGATATGTAAAGCGGGCGGGGAGAAGAGCGGCAGTCGGATGGGCTTCTGCCTGGGAGACCGGCAAAAAGCCGCTGGAAGCGGAAAATGAGGTCTGCGCCATTCAAGTGCTGGACAGGCCCGCATGGGAACAGATCGTAAGTCCCGCATATACGAATATCCGCGGACATTACCCGGCAGAAGAGCAGGAGATCATGCTTCCTGTGCGGGCAATGGAAGAATTAGGAATCGACGGGCCCATAGAAGGAATGAAAGTCGGCCTTACGGTCAGTATCGGGTTGTTTCGAAAGGAGCAGGAGGAATTCATCTTAAGCGGATGGTATACGGATTATGCAGACTCATCAGCGGATCGGGGAATCGGATATATCTCGGAAGCAAAATATAAGGCCTGGGGTTATGATATCGGGAATGAATCGGACATTCTGATCTGCCAGTCTGACAGCATGGATTGGCGGGAGACGGAAGAGCGGCTTTATCAGGATGCTGCAGGGAAGGGGTCAGATCTTAGGGTTACCGCCTGTAACACCTTTGCCGGGGATGCGGTGAACCGGATGACTGGAAGCTATGAGATGGCAATACTCGGCGCGCTTATCATCTTAAGCGGTATGTTCTTCCTGATCCATAACGTGATGCAGATCTCTATGGCAAAAGATGTGCGGCAGATGGGGCTTCTCAACACGATCGGCACAACGAAAAGGCAGCTTCGCAGGATCTATTTGGGGCAGATCCTAAGGCTTCTGGTTCCGGGCGTGTTATCGGGGGCGGTATTGTCAGCGTTCATCCTGCTGGTTTTGATTCCTGAGATGTTAGGGGGACAGTATTTGAGCAATTACGGGGGAGCGGAAGGTCTTCGGATCTTCCGGCCGGGAATCCTGGCGGCGGCAGTTGGATTCGCGGTGCTTCTCACCCTTTTAGCGGCGGCAGGCGTGATCTGCCGTGTGGTAAATGTATCCTGCGTGGAAAGTATGAATTATGTATCTGCCAGAGTGAGCATACAGGGCGGGAAGGGAGGTATAAGAAAGGGGAGATTAAAACGGACGGATTACCGGAGATGGAGTGCAGGCCGGGAGCTGTGGTATATGGCGTGGCAGAATATAAGCAGAAATAAGGGCCGGTTTTTACTAACCGTTTTTTCCCTGTTCCTTGGTTTGGAAGCTTTTCTTGGGACGATCGTCATTACTAAGGGCAGCGATTACAGCCATGTGATCGAGAGCCGGCCGGATTTCCTGATCGCGGGAGAGTTCAGTGATTGGGGACAGGAAGAAGGCTATGGGAATGAATATGAGACGAGAGACGCGGGAGAAGATCCCCTGGAGACGGAAGGGGATAACTTCGTCTTGTTATATGGGAATCGGTATGATGAGTTCTCCCCCATTTCCCGGGAGGCAAGAGAGAGACTTTTAAGTCTTGACGGAGTAGACCGCAAGAAGTCCTATGTGATGGAAGGGGCCTATATGTTATCAACGATGTCCGGGAAAGGAATAAAACCGCTGACCACTCCTGGTATATTGGGGATTGCGGAGACGAAAAAGGCGCGTGAATCGGAAGCTTCTATGATGGAGGTTTTCTCAGAAAATGTTGTTCAAATCCTGCATGATGAAGAGCTTCTTGAACTGCGTCAATATGTACAGGAGCGGGAGCTTCCGGTAGATATGGACAGCCTGGCAGACGGAACGGGGGTGATGATCCTGCATGATCATCGGCTGACACCGAAGCAGGAGAAGCAGGCAATGGCAAGTGTGGGGGAGCCGGTGTATTTTACAACCTTGCAGTCCAAAGAAGACTGGATCCGCTGGAATCAGGCAACCGGCGAAGAGCGGGATGTTATGGAGGATACGAGAAAGCAGTCGGAGACATTTACTTTAAGCGGCTATCTGGATAACCGTGAGGAAGGATTCCCGCGGATACGGCAGACCTGGCACGGTTCGGAAGGAACCGTCTATTATCTGATCAGCGAGAAGGGATTTGAGAAGCTGCCCACAGAGCGAAAGACACTCTATATGGAGCTGAATGCGGACGAGGAGAAGGAGGCGCAGGTGAAAGCAGGGATTCATGACATCATATCCTGGGAGAATCAAAGGCGCAGGAGGAACAAAACAGTTCTTGGAACGGGCAGCGATCAGGAGGAGGTGGAAGAGGCCGGAATCTTCTGCATCAGCAAGTCTGATCTTCGCTCTGAGGCGGCAGATACGATCAGGGGCAGCAGGCGGATCCTTGGATGCATCAGCATCGTTTTGCTTCTTGCGGGATTGACGAATTATTTTAATGTAATGGTTACGGGAATATTTGCGAGAAGAAAGGAATTCGAAGTCATGGAGAGCATCGGGATGACACGAAAGCAGAAGAGGCGGCTTCTGATTGCGGAAGGGATGTATTACTGTATCATCACAGGTATCCTGATGCTGACGATAGGGAGCATGATCCTGCGGCTGATCTGCCGTTATATGGAGACTAAACTATCCTACTTTGAATGCGGATATCCTCTTGGATGGATCCTTGGCCTGATCGGCGGATTGACGGTTATCTGCGTTGGCACGGCAGTTTCCCGTTCGTGAAGGATAGTACATCGAATAATTAATAACTGCTATCTTCACTCGTCTATGCTTCCGATAGCAGTTATTTAATTCCGATGTATTAGTATAATTTCTGCCGCAGATATCAAGCGCATGTACTGGATCTTCTCACTTCTATGATGTGCCCGTCCGGGTCATAGAAGCGGATCACCTCAGAATCCTCTTCATCGGCAGCTTTCAGATATCCGGCTTCGTAACCGAAGCTTCGGAGCTTCTTGCGGATATTGTCTATATCAGGATCTTCAAAATACAGTTCCGCGTCATGATTGCCGTATACGGCTGTACATCTAAGCGCGTCCTCCCATACAGAGCTTTCTTCTATGACGACGCCGCCTGCAAAGAGAATCTTTTTCCCAAGGTCTGCCGTAACCGTAAGCCCCAGGAGGTCCTGATAAAAGCGGCGCGATCTTTCAATGTCTTTTACGATCAGTAACACATTTTTTAGTATCATCTCATTCTTCCCCCGATTCTTAATATCTGACTTGTTGACGAATTAGCTGCTGTCAACAGTATACTTGATTTTGAGGAACTTCACAAGCATCCAGTAAAAAGGTATACAAGTGTTGAAATTTTATAGGCCAGCGTGTATATTGAAGACGGATGGTTGTTTTTGGGAGGAGGGAACTGATGACAGGTGAGAAGTCCATAAGGCTTTGGAGGTGTGAAGAGTTATGGAAATAGTTATGGAATTGGCAGTTTCAAAAAGGAGTTCTCAGTCCCGGAAGCATGCTTCGAGAGGAGGGCTGGTTTTGGTGATGATAGGGATGCTGTGTTTTGACAGCAGGAGCTATGCAAAGGACGCTCCGGCAAAACCGTCGAGAGATATCGGCAGTCATAAAGCCGGGGAGAATATCTTAAGGCCGAACGCAAGAAAGTGCGGACGGAATACGAAGAATACGGCTGTGAAACTGGGTGACGGAACGAGAATTTTGGTCTATACTTGGAAGGAGGATATTGTAAATGTACCGGTCATACCGGACGGGACTGTAAGTCCAGAGTTTTCTGCCGGGGAAGGGGAAATTGCAGAAGACAGGAGCCACGCGGCAGAGTTGGAAATGGGGGAGCTGCCTCTGCCTTTTATCGCGGAGGCTGAGAAGACAGGAGTGATCCCGGCTGCCGCGGAAGGATTGCTGCCGGTTATGGATGAGAGGATGGAAGAGCTTTTGGATGTAAGTGCGGACATTAAGGAAGTAGTTGACGGCAGTAACGCCAGTGAGGAAGCTGATAGGGATGATTATGGGATGAGAGAGTTCTCAGGTTTTCTGGTGGATGAAGACGGATATATCACAGGAGCTACGGTGCGCGTCGATCTGACGGACGGTATCCTGATATTGGCCAGGGATACCGGGTGCATCGGAATCCGGGAAGGCGCGTTAACAGGGCTTGAAGGATCTGTGATAGAGATCTACATTCCGCCGAATATCTGTGAGATCGAGCTTGGAGTTTTTGACACATTTGCGTCATTGGCGTACATAGTAGCGGCAGAGGATCATCCTGTCTATTACAGTAAGAATGGAATCATATATCCGAAGGAGTAAGGCATGATAAGAATAGGGCTGGTCGTGAACCCGGTAGCGGGAATCGGCGGGAAGGTGGGCTTAAAAGGTTCAGACGGAGAAGATACGGTTCAAAAGGCCCTCGAATTGGGAGCGGTGATGGAGAGCGGGCAGAAGGCGCTTATTGCGGTGCGTCTGTTAAATGAAGTAAAAGAGCAGATAACGGTCTATACCTGCCCGGGCAGGATGGGGGCGGAAGTCTGTGAGGCGGCGGGCCTATGCTATAAGCTGGCAGGCGGGGATACTGCCGGCGGACAAGAGCGTCCTTCTGCCGGCGGACAAGAGCTTTCTTCTGCCGGCGGACAAGAGCGTTCTTCTGCCGGCGGACATACGACATATCAGGATACGAGATGCGCCGTCGAAAGGTTTCTCGCGGCAGGGGTGGAATTCATCCTCTTTGCCGGCGGCGACGGTACTGCGAGAGATATCATGGACGCGGCGGGCACTGAGGTCTTAGTCCTTGGGATTCCGGCGGGGTGTAAGATCCATTCCGGCGTCTTCGCGCTGGATCCGCGAAGGGCGGGAGAACTGGCGGTAAGATATGTCCGCGGGAAGGTGCGCGGGACAAAAGAGGCGGAGGTGATGGATATCGATGAGGAGGAGTTTCGCAGAGGGCGGGTCCAGTCCCGGCTCTACGGCTATCTGAGGATACCGGATGAAGCCCGGATGGTGCAGAACTTAAAGAGCGGGAGCGCCTACAGCGAGCAGGATTCCATCGACCGTCTGTCAGACTATATCGTTGACAATTGGGAGCCAGAGACATTGTATATCGTCGGCGGCGGTTCTACGACGGCAAGCATTATGAGGAAGAAAGGCTTGCCGAATACCCTTCTGGGGATCGATCTGGTGTATGAAGACCGGGTGATCGCGTCGGATTGTACGGAGAGAGAGATTCTTAAGATCATGGAGAAATATTCAAGGATCAAGATACTTGTCACCGTGATCGGAGGACAGGGCTATCTCTTTGGACGCGGAAACCAGCAGATCAGCGCCGAGGTGATCCGGCGTGCAGGAAGGGAGAATATCATAGCGGCGGCGTCTGCGGACAAGATGCTGAATTTTGTAGGAAGGCCATTGTATGCCGACACCGGTGATGAGGAGGTAAATCAATATTTGGCAGGATACATGCGGGTCATCGTCGGATACGGAGACTTTGTCATGGTCCGGGTCAATTAAGAAGGTTTGTGTGAGGTAAAGGAGGAAGAGATATCATGGAGAGATCATTTGTGCATCCGTATATGCCAAACAGTGTTCCAGAAGTAAAACAGCAGTTATTAGATGAGCTTGGGGTGAAAAGCGTCCGGGAGATCTATGAAAGTATTATCCCAAAGGATCTGCTTTATAAGGGGAGGCTTGATCTCCCGGAGCCGATACACAGTGAATATGAGCTTAAGAAGCATGTGACGGATATATTGAATAAGAATATTTCCACGGAGGAGTATGCAAGCTTTCTGGGGGCGGGGTGTTATAAGCACCAGGTTCCGGCGATCTGCGATGAGATCAACACCAGAGGGGAATTCCTGACGGCATACTGCGGAGATACCTATTCAGACCACGGGAAGATGCAGGCGATCTTCGAGTACGCCAGCATGATGGGTGAGCTCTTGGACGCCGACGTGGTAAGCTATACCACCTATGATGCCGGGCAGTCTGTATGTTCGTCCTTCCGTATGGCGGTCAGGATCCAGAGTGCGGTCGGAAAGGAGAAGTCCGTGATCCTTGTGCCGGATACGATGAATCCTGACATTTTCAGCCAGGCGGACGCTTATTGCCGGAACGTGGCAGAGATTGAGAAGGTGCCGCACGTTCCTGAAACGGGATTACTTGATATGAAGGAGCTTAAGGAACGGCTTGAGAAGGGAAATGTTGCGGCCGTCTTCTACGAGAATCCTTCGTATCTTGGATTCTTTGAGGAACAGGCGGAGGAGATCGCAAGGCTGGCGCATCAGTATGACGCAGTCTGTATCGCGCAGCCCCAGGTGTCGTCCCTTGGTATCGCAGAGAGTCCGATGAATCTGGGAGCGGATATCGTGTGCGGTGATATTCAGCCGTTGGGGATGCATCTGCAGTACGGCGGCGGACAGGCAGGATTCATCGCCAGCCGCCAGAAGCTTGAATATATGGAACAATTTCCGACTTATATGTACGGCATTGCCAGGACGGATAAGGAGGGGGCATATGGATACGGCAGGGCAATGAATTACCGGTGTTCACACGGAAGCCGCGAGAAGGCCAATGAATACTTCGGTACGGAGACGGGGCTCTGGGGGATTACGGCAGGCGTCTATCTTGCCAGTATGGGACCGCAGGGAATGTACGAGCTTGGAGAGACCATTCTTCTGAATCTGAATTATCTGACCCTTCGGTTAAATGAGCTTAAGGGCGTGAAGGCGAATCCTTTTGGAAGAAGTAATTTCCAGGAGGTGCTTGTGGACTTCAATGATTCCGGGAAAACGGCGGGCGAGATCAACAGGGCTCTTTTGGAACGCCGGATATTCGGCGGTAAGGATCTGAGCAGAGAATTCCCCGGCCTGGGTCAGTGCGCTCTGTACTGTGTGTCGGAGCTTACAACGCAGGGTGAGATGGATGCGCTTGTGGACGCGCTTGGGCAGATCCTTCGGTAGAGATCTGGTGCATATGTGATATTACAGGAGGTTAACGATATGGGTTATTATAAAAAGAACAGAGATTTCCATGAGGCGCGCTGGGACGAACCCTTTATCATGGAAATGGGGAATCCGGGAGAGAGAGGCGTTCTGGTGCCCCAGGCATCAGAGAAGGTCAGAGAGCGAAGCGGCGAAGCGTCAAAGCTGATCCCGGCAGGCCTTCTAAGAAAAAAGGCGCCCGCGCTGCCGGAGCTGTCGCAGATGCAGGTTCTCCGTCATTATATGAGGTTATCCCAGGAAACCATCGGAACGGACATTAACATCGATATCGGACTTGGGACCTGTACCATGAAGTACAGCCCCAAGATCCATGAGCAGCTGGTGCGCGCGGAGAAGTTCCAGGAATTGCATCCCTGTCAGGATGAGAGCACCGTACAGGGAATCCTGGAGGTTATGTATAAGGATGCGCAGTATTTGAAGGCAATCTCCGGTATGGACCAGGTCAGCCTGCAGCCAGCGGGAGGGAGCCAGGCGATCTTCGCAAATGTGCAGACGATCCGGGCATATTTTGAGGAGAAGGGGGAGGCAGACAAGCGGGACGAGATCATTACGACCATTCTCTCTCATCCGGCGAATCCGGGAACGGCGGCGACTCTGGGGTATAAGGTGATCACCCTGTATCCTGATGAGAACGGCCTGCCGGATCTTGCGGCGTTGAAAGCAGCCGTCTCCGAACGTACGGCGGCTCTCATGATCACCAATCCGGAAGATACAGGGATCTATAACGACCGGATCCGTCAGTTTGTAGATATCGTTCATGAAGCGGGAGGACTCTGCGTCTATGACCAGGCTAATCTGAACGGCGTATTCGGGCTGACGCGGGCAAGGGATGCGGGATTTGATATGTGCCATTATAACCTGCACAAATCATTTTCCTCACCCCACGGATGCCAGGGCCCCGGAGCGGGGGCGCAATGTGTGTCCAGAGAACTGGCGAAATATGTAGCGGCGCCGACCGTAGAATTTGACGGAACAAAATATTATCTGGATTACCAGAGACCGGACAGTATCGGGAAGCTCCGCGCATTTTACGGGGTGCCGTCCGTGCTGATCCGGGCGTATGCGTATATCAGGAGTCTGGGTCCCGACGGTATGAAGTCGATCGCAGAGCTATCGATCCTGAATAACAATTATCTCATCAAGAAGCTTCTTAAGATCAAGGGACTGTCCATGCCTTTCGCCGAAGGGCGTTTCCGTATGGAACAGGCGCGGTTAAGCTGGCAGGAGCTTACGGAAGAGACAGGGGTTACAACGGACGATATCTGCCGCAGGATCGTAGACTATGGCTTTCAGGATTATTTCACAAGCCATCATCCAAGGGTGCTTCCTGAGCCGTTTACCCCGGAACCGGTGGAGACTTATTCCAAGGATGATATGGATGAGTACGCGGCGGCATTTGCAGCTATTGCCGAAGAAGCATATACGCAGCCTGAGTTAGTGAAGGGAGCGCCTTATAAGGCGGCGCTTGGGGCCAGGATCGAGGAAGAATGCTTAACGGACTGGAGTAAGTTCGCGACGACGTGGAGAGCGTATCAGGCATTAGGCAAGTGATATGCCGGCACGGAATCATCCGTGTTGATAAAACATATGAAAGAGAGGGATATGATGTTAGCGGTAGTAAAAGAACAGGCGGGGCCGGGATTCGCGGTGAAGGAGGTGCCGTACCCGGTGCTGAGGGAAGATGACGTAATTATAAAGGTTAGATCTGTCGGGATCTGCGGGACGGACGGCCCGATCCTTGCAGGCACCAGGGAAGTGCCCTGGCCGTTGATCCCGGGGCATGAATTCGCCGGGGATGTGGTAGAAGCCGGTTCCCGGGTGCGTAACTTGAAGGCCGGTGACAGGGTGACCCCGTGTATCGTTATCGGCTGCGGAGACTGCGATATGTGTATCGAGGGCAAGGAGGTGCTCTGCGACAATCTTGTGGAGACAGGAATCCATGTGGACGGCGCCTTTGCGGAATATGTCCGCGTACCGGCGAAGGTGTGCCGGAGGATGAGGGATACCACTACCTACGATCAGGGCGCGTCGGTGGATCCGATCGCTTCCGCATATCGGACGGTGAAAGCTTCTTCCATCACGTCTAAGGATGTGTGCGTAGTATACGGGCCGGGACCGATCGGGCTGTATGCGGTGCAGTTGATCCGGCTTCGGGGGGCGAAGCAGGTGATCTGTATCGGCACGGATGTAGACCGTGACCGTTTGAAGCTTGCGGGCGAGCTGGGCGCGGACGCGGTGATCAATGCGTCTATAGAGGATCCCGTAGAACGCGTGCGCGAGATCACCGGCGGCAGGATGGCAGATTATGTGCAGGACTGCGTCGGTGTGCCGGGAGTACCGGCCGCGGCTATGAATATGCTGAAAAAGGGCGGAACCTACGCGGTCACCGGACTCTATCACAGGCTGCCGGAGGTTGATCTCGGGAAGGTAGTAAGAAGTGAGATCAATATATACGGGACGATCTGTTATACACGGCAGGAGTTTGAAGAGTGCCTGAATTTCGTGGAGGACGGCAGGGTGAAGGTAGAGCCGCTGATCACCCATCATTTCCCGTTAAATGAGATGGAGCAGGCGTTCGCGGTGATGCAGTCCAAACAGTGTATGAAGATCATTATGCATCCGTAAGAGATAAAAGATAAGTTATTTGAAGCCGTAGAGGTATAACAGCCTTTGCGGCTTTTTTGAGCCTCTGGATATTTTGCTGAATTTTTTGTGGCTGTGGAGATTTTGGGACACCGGGTTTGATAAACTAAGGAAGAACAAAAGGAAGAGAGACCAAATTCAGTGAAAACAGGAGGTGCAGATGATGAAAGGCTATTTTGTAGATAACGGTTATATGGGATATGTGAATGGAAGCTATCTTCTGTTTGCAGACGAGAGTGACTATCGGGAATTTTTGGAGGAAGAATAGTGAAAGAAATATTAGGCCGAGCAAATCATTAAGTTTTGTGAAAATGTAAGGAAAAAAGGAATATGGCATGTTATAATTTACCCTGAGTGTAAGAGCTCTTATCTTACACTTGGGGTAATTGTATAGAGGGGAAGACGGTTTGGAGGATCACAGATGGCAGTTTCACAGGTAAAGCTTAGAATATTGTATATTATGAAGATACTTCTCGAGAAAACGGATGAGAAGCACACCATGTCGTCGGCGGATATCGATAAGGCGCTGCATGTGTATGGAATGTCGATCGACCGGAAGACGGTGTACAATGATGTTGAGACATTGAAAGAATTTGGGCTTGATATCCTGCAGACGAAGGGGACCAACAGCGGTTACTATATTGGCAGCAGGGATTTTGAATTGCCGGAGCTTAAGCTTCTGGTGGATGCGGTACAGGCGTCTAAGTTCATCAGCCGAAAGAAATCCGAAGAACTGATCGGGAAGCTGGAGGGACTTGCCGGCGAGCATGACGCCAGGAAGCTTCAGAGGAATGTCTTCATCTATAACCGTCCGAAGACGGGGAATGAGACCATCTATTATAATGTGGACCAGATACATACCGCCATTATGGAGAATCGGCAGATCCAGTACCAGTATGCGGAATGGACGATGCAGAAGGAATTGAAACCAAGGAAGAAGGGGGCCGTCTATACGGTCAGTCCGTGGTCGCTTACCTGGGATGACGCGAATTATTACCTGATCGCTTATGATGAAGGGGCGGACTGCATCAAGCATTACAGGGTGGATAAGATGCAGCAGACGTGTGTTACCGGGAAGGAGCGTATCGGCAAAGAGAGATTCCAGGATTTTGACCTTGTAGAATTCTCTAAAAAGACTTTTTCTATGTACGGCGGGCATGACGAGGAGGTTACCTTGCAGTGTGACAAGGATATTATAGGGGTGATCCTGGATAGATTTGGTACGGATGTGATGATCGTTCCCATGGAAGAGAAACGGTTCCGGGTGCGCGTCCTGGCGGCGGTCAGTCCGCAGTTTTTTGGATGGGTCACAGGGATAGGAAGTAAGCTGTGCATTGCCGGGCCGGAATGTGTCAGAAGAGAATATCAAGAGTATCTGAAGGATATTTTGGAGAAATATCCTGACGCGAAGTGATTTGGAACGGTTATGACAATCGTTGTGTGATTTCAGCCGAGTTAATATACGAATTGAAAGTTTATTCTAAATCTATTATACTGTTGTTAGGAAATACAATGCAAAGGAGATTGAGATGGATTTTGTACAATATAAGTGTCCCTGCTGCGGGGCGGCGCTTCAATTTTCCCCAAAGACTCAGAAGCTTTCCTGCAAAAGCTGCGGAAACCACTATGATCTGGAGACGATGCAGCAGTATGAGCAGGAAGAGCAGTCTAAGGGAGAGCAGGAAGATCTGACCTGGGAGTACCGGCAAGGGACAGAAGGCGCGAGGAAGACGGAGGACGGGCGGTATATCTGTCCTTCCTGCGGAGCCGAGATCGAGGCGGATGAGCAGACGGTAAGTACGGTCTGTCCTTATTGTGATAATGTGGTAGTGATCCAGGCCGCGGCTGCAGGAGATTTGGAACCGGATGTTATGATTCCGTTCCGGGTGCAGGGGGACCAGGCCAGACAGATGTTAGAGAAGTTCTGTAAGGGTAAGCATCTGCTGCCGAAGAATTTCCGCGGCAGGAGTTATCTTAAGAATCTTAAGGGATATTATGTTCCGTACTGGCTGTTCGACTGTAAGGCGAGCGCGGATATGAGCTTTAACGCCACACGCGTGAGGGCGTGGAGCGACAGTGATTATGATTATGTGGAGACCTCTCACTATCTGGTGCAGCGGGCGGGGACTATGGAGTTCTATCATGTGCCGGTGGACGGAAGCACAGAGATGGACGACGATACGACGGAGTCGATCGAACCGTTTCACTACCATGACCTGACAGAATTCCGCCCGGAATATCTGGCGGGTTATGAGACGGACAGATATGATGTGGATGCGAAGAAGGCGGAAGTCAGAGCCAAGGAGCGTCTCTATAACAGTGCGGAGCAGGTTCTTCGGAGCACGGTTCAGGGTTATCAGTCTGTGAGTGTGAAGCGGAGGCATCTTGCATCCCAGAGCGGGCGGGTCCAGTATGCGCTGCTCCCGGTGTGGCTGTTCGAGACGGTTTACGGGGACAAGAAGTACCAGTTTGCGATCAACGGGCAGACGGGGAAGATGGTTGGAGAGCTTCCGGTGGATAAGGGAGCCTTTTGGAAATATTTGTGCGGATTCACGGCTATCGGAACAGCGCTGTGTTCCATTCTTGGAATCTTGTTGTTTGGGGGTGTGCTGTAATGGGAGCTGGGTATGGAGACGCTTGTGCCGGGAGGAGCACTGAGATGGGAGTTGGGTATGGAGACGCTTGTGCCGGGAGGAGCACTGAGATGGGAGTTGGGGTTGGAGACATCTGTGCCGGGAGGAGTGCTGAGAGGAAGAGAGAGAAAAATGCGGCGGCAGGGCTGGTATTCATGATTATGTTTCTTGTATCAGCCGTTCTTTCTGTCACCTGCCCCGGCATGTTTGGGGCAATAGGCGCCGCAGAGGTATCTGCGGCAGGAACAGTCCCGGAATTTGACGGGTGGGTGCAGGATGATGCGGGTCTTCTGTCTGCAGAGGAAGAGGATGCGCTTGAAAAGGAGTGCGCCAGAGTGTCAGAGGTGCACGGTATGGGAGTATATATTGTCACGACGCCGGATTTTGGAGGAGGAGATATCAAGAACTGGCAGCGGCAGATATTTACCGGGTACGGACTTGGGGCAGACTGTGCCGACAGCGGCGTAATGCTTGCTATCAGCATGGCGGCGCGTGACTGGGGGCTGGTAGGATTCGGAGAGGCGCAGGGAGCGTTCACTACATATGGGAGAGAGCGGATGGGAGAATTGATCCTTGACGATCTGTCTGACGGTGAATTCTACGATGCATTTACCCGTTATGTATCTATGGCGGACGATTATCTGACGGCATATGAAGAAGGGAAGCCTTATACAGAGGACCGTCATTATGGCGAAGGATGGAGGATTCCGCTTATTATCGGGATATCTTTCCTGCTGTCGCTTACAGTATCGCTGACCATCGTACTGACCTGGAAGAAGAGCATGAATACCAGGGTCAGAAGGGATGGAGCGTTAGAGTATATGCGGGAGGGAAGTTTTCATCTGTCGAACCGGACAGATCGGTTCTTATATCACACGGTGAGCAGGAGCAAACGCCAGAAGGAGAGCAGTTCAGGAAGCGCAGGCAGCGGGATGCGTTCAGACCGCTCTGGAACCAGCGGGAAGTTTTAAGGAGAGCGTCAGTTACAGACAGTTTGACGGTCGCAGGATTAATAATAATATAAAGAAGGAGACAGATTATGGGATTGATCAAAGCAGCATGGAATGCGGCAAGCGGGACACTTGCAGACCAGTGGAAGGAATATTTTTATTGTGACGCGATGGACGCGGACGTATTAGTGGCAAGGGGTGTAAGGCATGTGTCGGGCCGTTCATCTAACAGGAAGGGCGAGGACAATGTGATCACAGACGGTTCTCACATTGCCGTGGCCAACGGACAGTGTATGATCATTGTGGAGGATGGCAAAGTGATCGACGCGTGCGCGGAGCCGGGGGCCTATACTTATGATACCAAGACCAGCCCGTCTGTGTTCGGCGGCTCTTTTGTGGAAGGGCTTAAGGGGATCGCAAAGGAAGCGTGGAGACGTTTTGAGTTCGGAGGCGGCGCAGGGAGAGATCAGCGTATCTACTATGTGAATATCAAAGAGATTCCGGGAAACAAATACGGTACGCCGAATCCGGTGCCGTTTCGGGTGGTTGACCGCAATATCGGTCTGGATGTAGACATTTCCATACGATGTAACGGAGAGTATTCTTACCGGATCGTGAATCCGATGGTATTCTATGCCAATGTCTGCGGCAATGCAGGCTATGTCTATACCAGGGATCAGATCGATTCTATGTTGAAGTCGGAGCTTCTGACGGCGCTGCAGCCGGCGTTTGCGCGGATCTCAGAGATGGGGATCCGTTACAGTGCGCTGCCCGGACATACGATGGAGCTGTCAGATGCGTTAAATGAAGTTCTGTCGAAGAAGTGGACGGAGCTTAGGGGGATCATGGTATACTCTCTTGGAGTCAACAGTGTTACGGCGTCGAAGGAAGATGAGGATATGATCAAGCAGCTCCAGAAGTCGGCTGTGATGCGTGATCCCAATATGGCGGCGGCGACGCTTGCCGGCGCTCAGGCGGATGCTATGCGCATGGCTGCAGGCAATAAGGGCGGAGCGATGTCAGGCTTCATGGGAATGGGGATGGCTCAGCAGGCAGGTCAGGCGAACCTGCAGAGTCTATATGCCATGGGACAGCAGCAGGCGGCAGCCCAGGGAGCAGGAGCAATGATGGCAGGAGGCGGATCGGCAGTGCCGGGAACAGGAAATGCGGCGGCAGGAGGCGGATCGGCAGCGCCGGGAACAGGAAATGCGGCGGCATCCTGGAGTTGTGCCTGCGGAGCAGGAGGCAATACCGGTAAGTTCTGCGTGGAATGCGGCGCGCCAAGGCCAAGCCAGGCAGCAGGATGGACCTGTGCTGCCTGCGGGACGGTGAATAAGGGTAAGTTCTGTTCGGAATGCGGCGCTCCAAAGCCGGCGGGAATTCCGCAGTACCGGTGTGACAAATGCGGCTGGGAGCCGGAAGATCCGGCGAAACCGCCGAAGTTCTGTCCAGAGTGCGGGGACCCATTTGACGACGGCGATGTAGTTGGTACATTGAACAGTTAACGGATATACCGTGTGAGAAAGAGGGAGGGCTGTGATGCACTGTGAATGTCTGATCATTGATGATGAGAGAGTGCTTGCCGACAGTACGGCAGAGTATTTTAACCTGTTCGGAGTTAAGACGAAAGCCGTATACAGCGCCTTGGAATGCAGGAAATTCTTCGAGGAGAACGAGACGGAATTGGTGCTGCTTGACATTAATCTCGGCGACGGCAGCGGGTTTGAGTTGTGTAAGGAGCTCCGCAGGAAGACAGAGATCCCGATCATCTTCATCTCTGCGCGGACGAGTGACGACGACAAGATCATTGCGCTGAATATCGGAGGTGATGATTATGTACAGAAGCCCTATTCTCTCGGCGTTCTTCTGGCGAAGGTGAGGGTGGTGCTTAAGCGTTACGGGCAGAGTGCAGGCGGCGGATATTCTGAGCAGGGATATTCGGATGGGAGGCTTGCGGTGGATTCTTATGCGAAGCAGGTGACGGTGGACGGGAAGCCTGTGAAGCTCACGGCGCTGGAATATAAGTTGTTGTGTTATTTGATCCGGAATGCGGACAGGGTTGTCTCCAAAAAGGAGCTGTTCGAGAAGGTGTGGGAGGACCGGTTCACGGGAGACGGAACGCTGAATGTACATATCCGTAAGATCAGGGAGGCGATCGAGCGCGAGCCCGGGAACCCGGAATATATCATCACGGTCTGGGGAGACGGATACAGGTTCCACGGAGGAGGACAATGAAGAAGCAGATATTTCTGATCAGTATGTTGGTTATCTTTGCGGCAGAGATTGCTGCTCTTGCCGCCTTCGTGTCAGATGATTCTGATTTTCTGCGGGATGCTGTGAAGATGAATGAAGCGGTGCATTCTGTACAGGAAGACTGGGACAGGATGGAGACACATATCAACAAGACAGAACTTGATTATACAGTCCTTGATAAGAACGGAAAGCTTGTGTTTTGCACGAGGCGGGGCCTGAGCGAGAGTGTGAATTCGGCTGCTGCTCACGGGGATACGATTTTGGATCTTGAAGTGCAGGGAGGAATAGTTGGAAAGATCATCATTTATAATGACAGTGTACGGATACTTAAGGAGCAGAAGCAGACGGCAGCCGCTATCATGGCGGCTGCCATCCTCTTGCAGTGTGCAGTCTGTGCCGGATACATGGCTTATCTGAACCGCCGGATCATCAGACCTTTTCGGAAGCTTGAGGGATTTGCCGAGCGGGTCGCCGGAGGGAATCTGGATATTCCGCTGGAGATGGATAGGGAGAATCTCTTTGGTGCATTTACGGAGAGCTTCGATCTAATGCGTTCTGAGCTTAAGAAGGCGCGGCTTGCCGAGGCGAAAGCCAACGAGAGCAAGAAGGAGCTTGTGGCGAAGCTTTCTCACGATATCAAGACGCCTGTCGCGAGTATCAAGGCAGTTTCAGAAGTGGGAATGGCGCTTGCGGGAAATGAAAAGGACAAGGGGAACTATGGGCAGATCATCTCCAAGGCAGACCAGATCAATTCGCTTGTCACCAATCTGTTTACGGCGACATTAGAAGAACTTCAGAAGCTTGCGGTAACTCCTGCGGATATGGAGAGCAGAGAGATAGAGAAGATACTTAAGGGAGCGGACTATCTGAATAGAGGAATATTTTCAGATATTCCAGATTGCCTGCTGTATGCAGACGGGCTTCGCCTGCAGCAGGTGTTTGACAATATTTTTATGAATTCTTATAAATATGCGGATACTGAGATCAAGGTATCCGTGACGAAGGAAGAGGGATATCTCGCTGTCGGTATCGAAGATTACGGAGGCGGTGCCGTCAGTGATGAACTGCCGCTGCTGAAAGAGAAGTTCCGGCGCGGCAGCAATGCAAAGCACAAAGAAGGAGCGGGGCTTGGACTCTACCTGTCGGATTATTTTATGAAGGAGATGCGGGGAGGGCTTTCCGTGGAAAATGGACGGCGGGGGCTGCGGGTAACGGTGAGGATCAGGCTTAGCGGGGTGATCTAAGGAGAGGAATATTATTGGCAGGAGTACAGATTTTCTCCTGCCGTTGCCTGTATTTTTATCATTTTAATACCAATCGTGCTTTTCGCCACGATCAAGTGCATTGATACGATTCATTTCGTCCTCGCTTAAGGTAAAATGATATAGTGCAGTATTTTCCTTGATATGGTCGGGATTGCTGGAACCGGGGATTACCACAACACCCTTTTGCAGATTCCACCTTAAAATCACCTGTGCGGAAGATACCTCGTGAGCTTCGGCAATTTCTGAATAACAGTATCACCTAATAGTTCTGCGGTATGTCCCCTGCCGCCAAGCGGATACCAGCCCTGAACAACAATGCCTTTTTCCTGAATAAACGGAATGACATCATTTTCCTGATAGTAGGGGTGAATCTCGTTCTGTATCAAAGCGGGAACGGTATCGACCTGAGGCAAAAATTCTGTAAGTTCCCTCACATACCAGTTAGAAAGACCGATAGAACGAATTTTCCCTTCCTTAACAAACTGTTCCATTGACTTATATGCTTTCACATCGTTTGTGTCGGGGTGGTGGAGTAACATCATATCTACATAACCGATATTCAGTCTATCCAGGCAGGCTTGAATAGAAGCCTCTGGATTTGCCATTTCGTCGCCCGGATAAATCTTTGTGATAACAAAAATGTCTTCTCTTTTTACAATTCCCTGGTCGATTGCTTCACGAATTGCCTGTCCGATTTCTTCCTCATTGCCATACGCCGAAGCAGTATCGATAAGCCGTACACCACTTGACAGAGCAGACTTGACAGAATTGATACACTCCTCACCATGAAGGCTGTATGTTCCCAGACCGTTGATCGGCATTTCATAGCCGCTGTTAAGCATTGCGGTGCGGCTTTCAAAATCAAAGACAGCAACACTTGTTGTCTTTGCAGGCGTAATTTCCATTTCGTTAAGCCACGCTGCAATTTCCTCTTTCGTAGTTCCGCTTGCAAAACGCCTGCCGGGGGTCCAATTTGCGTTTTCCGCAAGAGAGTGAAGATTTGTGTCGCTTGTTCCGATACCGCTGCTGTGCGAGGTGCAGAACGGCAATATTGTCTTTCCCGAAAAATCGTAGGATTCTAAAAAGGTACTGATGATTTTCGGCGCCTGACCATGCCAAATAGGGTAGCCGAGCAGAATCGTATCGTATTGCTGAATATTTTCTATACCGCCGGAAATGGCGGGGCGGGCAGAAGAATCGTTTTGCTCACGGTCTGCACGACCATTCGTATAGTATGCTAAATCTTCCTCTGTATAAGGATCGTCCGGCATAATTTCGTATATATCAGCGTTCAAAATGTCAGCGGCATATTCTGCAAGGGGTTTTGTTGTCCCCGTGGCAGAAAAATACACTATCAAAATATCGTTTTCTGCATTTTCTTCGTTATTCATACTATTATCTCCATTCTCTGTTGCTGGCGGAATACTGTTTGAGGGAGTTTCTGTCTCCGTTTTTCCTTCCTTGCCATTACAAGCGGCAAGACTGAACAAAAGGGCAACCGTAAGTATTAAGAAAATTGCCGCAGAGTATTTCATATTGTACCCTCCAATCGTCTTTGGGGGTTAAGTGCTTTCAGAAGATACGCCATATTCTCGCCGAGATTTCTCATATTTGCAATTCCTTCTTCATCTTTCAGCACATCATCCGGCATTTGCCCGTAAACCATATTCCAGTAAGTAGAACCGACGACAATCATCTCTTGATTTAGGAAAAAATGATTCATAGCGTCTATTGCCTGTAATGCGCCTCCCCGACGAACAGCGGCAACCGAAGCACCGACTTTATGTTTGTTGTTCAGTAATCCTCTGTTCATATCACCAACAACAGCGGCACGCTCTAAAAACGCCTGCATATTTGCGGAAATATTCGCACAGTAAACGGGAGAGCCAAGAATAATTCCATCTGCCCCCATCATCTTATCAAACACTTCCCGAAACATATCCTTGCGGTGAACGCAATTTTTTTGCCTGCCGCACGCCCAGCACGCTTTACATGGCTCTATAACATTGCCGGAAAACTGTACCATCTCTGTTGCAATTCCCGCTTTCTGCAATTCTTCAAAAACTGTATTGATAAGAATGGCGGTATTGCCGTCCTTTCTTGCGCTTCCGTTGATTGCTAAAACTTTCATTCAGACACCTCCGATTTACAAACTTGTTTTATTATCCTTGCAGGCGTACCGCCTACAACCGTATATGGCGGTACATCTTTTGTAACGACTGCCCCTGCTGCGACAACCGCCCACTCTCCAATGGTAACGCCCGGCAAAACGACTGCATTTGAACCAATCCATACATTTCTTTCAATCGTAATAGGCAAATAGTGATTTTTCCGATTTTGACTCGGCAAAAGATCGTGGTTGATTGTTGCCAGCACTACATTATGACCGATTAATGAGCCGTCCCTGATTGTAATGCCTCCTTGATCTTGAAAATGGCAGCCGGAGTTGATAAAAACGTCTTTCCCGATGGAAATGTTCTTCCCAAAGTCTGTATAAAACGGGGGAAACAAACGAAAAGTATCATCAACTTTCTTTCCGGTCAATCGGCTCATAATTTTCCGAAGTTCCTCCGGCGTATGATATCGGTTGTTTATCTCCATTGTGATTTTAATGGCTTCCTGAAACAAATCGCTGGCTGCCAGTTCTTTTTCCTTATCAATTTCGGTGTTTTCCCGAAAACACTTTATCAATTCTTCTGTCGTCAAAAATCACATCTCCTTTTCCCATTCCCGAAGGGTATGAACACCTGTCTTACTTTCGTAACGCCGATAATCGGAAGCGTACCTTTCGGTTACCAAAGCTTCAATCTCTGCCCAATGTGGGTTGTAAGAATCATCCTTGCTTATAGTATAGTTTTATAGACTTAAAATATCAAATACATATATTAAATGACTTTGCATACTTGAAAAGTATGCAGATGTGTACTATAATCAAGGTGAAAACAAAAACAAGGAGGCGAAACTCTTTTGGATATTCGAGTATTGCAATACTTTCTTGCGGTTGCGAGGGAAGAAAGTATTACAAGGGCGGCTGAAACCTTGCATATGACGCAGCCGCCCTTATCGAGACAATTAAAGGATTTAGAAAATGAGGTCGGTAAGCAGCTTCTTATCAGAGGAAGTAAAAAAGTCACCTTGACAGAGGACGGTATGCTGCTTCGTAAACGGGCAGAAGAAATGATTGCCCTAATGGAAAAAACAAGATCCGAGCTTTCTTCCTCTGATGAAAACATCAGCGGTGAAATCTATATGGGCAGCGGTGAAACCGAAGCCGTTTCCACGATTGCAAAGGTTGCTAAAAATTTGCAGAAAGAGCATCCTTTGATTCGTTATCATATTTACAGCGGTGACGCTGAACATATTGTAGATAGGCTGGATAAGGGATTGATTGACTTTGGACTTTTAGTAGAGCCTTTCGATAATTCAAAGTATGATTTTATACGGCTGCCGGTAAAAGATACTTGGGGAGTTTTAATGCGAAAGGATAGTCCTTTGGCAGAAAAGGAGAGCATTTGTGCTGAGGATTTATGGGACAAGCCGCTTATTATATCTCACCAAACAACAATCAGCGATGAAATGATTGCTTGGCTGCGAAAAGATATGTCGCAGCTAAATATTGTTGCAACCTACGATCTGTTGTATAATGCTTCCCGTTTTGTGAAAATGGGATTTGGGTATGTAATCGCTTTAGATAAACTTATCAATACAAGCGGCGACAGCAATCTTTGTTTCAGACCGCTATATCCTCCTTCAGAAGCGGGATTATGTATCGTGTGGAAAAAGTATCAGGTTTTTTCAAGGGCAGCGGAACAATTTTTGAGACAGATTCGAGAAGAATTTAAGATTGACCTTGAAGCGTAATATGTAATCAAGCCGCCTGTAGTTCTGCAAGCGGCTTGTGCTTTTAATCTGAAAATATTCTGATCAGTCCGGAGATCGGGGGCAATGAAATGGCTGTGCCTGGAGATATACTATCCGGTCTGGCCAGTATGGGATTGTATGAGATGCTGCGGAATCTGTTGGATCGAGATGGGAGTTTACCAGGTATGGCAGATAGAAAATAGAGATTGCCAGAGGAACGGCAGAATGATAATATAGTAGAGAGATAACCGTGTTACAGGGTGGTAGCCTCCCGTACTTTGAGAAAAGAAGGGAGGTGGTGCAGATGAGTACATACGAAGTTTTAAGCCTGCTATTTTTAGGCGGTTCGTTCCTCGTTGCATTGCTTGCCTATATAGATAGGAACAACAAGCGGAAATAAATAAGCCTACCTTGTACTTGGCTGGCACAGGTAGGCTTATTATATAAGCAATTACTTGAAAGGCTAACCACTTTGTGGGCGGTTGTCTCTTCCTATCTATTATTATAGAGTAAATTTAAAGGGATTGCAATGTAAAATTTGGAGAGTTCGTAAATTAAACGAAGCGGAAATATGCAGGTTTTCGCATATAATATTTAAGGAATATTTAAGGATTGCCTAAAGGCATTTAAGGATTAGAAGGGTAAGATAGGAGGTGTTAGAAGGGAGGCTTTACGGTATGAAGGATATATTATTGAAGACTGACAGCCTGAGCAAATCATTCTCCAGCGGCGGGGCGATGCAGCATGTTCTTCGGAACATTGATCTTGAACTTTACAGGGGGGATTTTACCGTGATCATGGGGGCGAGCGGCGCGGGGAAATCAACGCTTTTGTATGCCCTCTCAGGGATGGATACGCCGACGCTTGGCACGATCACATTCGGAGACGAGGTCATATCGGATCTGAGTCAGGATGGGCTTGCGGTGTTCAGGCGCAGGCATTGCGGCTTTGTGTTCCAGCAGATCTATCTGATCGACGGGATGAGTATTATGGACAATGTGCTGGCGGCGGGGCTGCTTGTGAGCAAGGATAAGAAGGCGCTGACCGGGCGTGCGAAAGAGCTGTTCGAGGCGGTAGGTATCTCCCCGGAGACTCAGAGGAAATTCCCCGCGCAGATCTCCGGCGGGGAAGCGCAGCGGGTCGGAATCGTCCGGGCGCTGATGAATTCTCCCCAGATCTTATTTGCCGACGAGCCTACGGGCGCGCTTAATTCTAAGACGGGGCTTGACGTTCTTGATACGCTTACCGGGTTTAACGAACAGGGACAGAGTGTGGTCATGGTGACTCACGATATGCGTTCGGCGCGCCGCGGCAACCGTATCTTGTATCTGAAGGACGGAGTGATCTTAGGAGAATGCAATCTGGGCAGATATGTGCACGGGGACGGGAAGCGGCATGAAGAGCTGTCGGCGTTCCTTGCAGAAATGGGGTGGTAGCATGAGAAGAAGTCTGTTGATCGCGCGTGCCAATCTTCGCAGGTCGAAGGCGCAGACGGCGGCGATCCTTGTGCTGCTCTTGGCGGCGTCTGCTATGCTGAACCTGTGGCTGATATTGGCCATGGATTATAAGAGTAATTTCGACCGCTGTCACGACAGGCTCAATGCCGGGCATGTAACTCTTGTGGTGAACGGTGAGGCAAATGAGCTTAGAGATTATGTCAGGGAAATGATCGAAGAAGACGAAGATACGGCCGAATATTATATGGACGACGCGTTATCCATGGTGGGTTCATTTCCCTATAATGAGGGGGAAGTCAATACGGAATTTGTGATCCTTGAAAAAGAGGCCGCGCTGAAACGTCCGATTGGGAAGCTCGAGATTGTGGAGGAGGGCGCATACACAAGCGGAGTCTATCTTCCCATGATCTACGGCGTGGGAGGCGGATATTCGGTAGGAGACAGGATCCATATGACAATTGGGAGCAGCGAGGTAAGCTATACGGTATGCGGATTCCTTAACAGTGCTATGGCGGGTTCACACAATTGCAGTATGAGCGCTCTGCTGCTCACAGAGGACCTGTATCAGGAGCTTGAAGAGAAGGGATATGCGACCGGAGCTTTGCTGGCGTCGGTAAGAATCCGCGACAGAGCACAAAGCGAAGATTATGAAGCTGCTCTTAAGAATGCGGTATCTTCGCGGTACCCGGATATCCGTATGCTGAGCAATTCTTATACGCTGGTGTCGTCTAGCAGATATATTTCACAGATGATCTGTGCGGGAATCGTCAGTGCAATGGCGTTCCTGGTCCTGTTGATCGCGCTGGTGGTGATATCTTCCAATGTGATCCACTATATCCAGGAGAACATGAAGAATCTGGGCGCGCTGAAGGCCATCGGTTATAAGAGCGGGCAGATTGTTCTGGCTTTGCTGATGCAGTTTGTGGGAATTACGCTGATTACGGCTTTTGCAGGGATCGGATTGTCCTATGTCTTATTCCCGGCGGTCAACGATATGATGATATCTCAGACCGGCATACCGTACGAGGTCAGGTTCCTGATTCTTCCCTTTGTGATCACGGCCGTAACGGCGGGCGGAGTTGTCGCTCTTGCGGTGTGGCTTGCGGCGCGCAGGATCAAGAAGATCGAACCGATCACCGCGCTGCGCCAGGGGGTTCAGACGCATAATTTCAGGCGCAATCATGTTCCGCTTGCGGCTACCCGGGCGCCCCTTTCTCTGGCTCTTGCCCTTAAGACGTCTCTCTCCGGGATCAAACAGAATATTACGGTGTGTATTACGATGCTGGTACTCTCTCTGGTAGTGGTCTTCTCGGGAGTTATGGCAGAGAATATGATCGTTGATATGGAGCCTTTTATCCAATTGATCGTAGGAGAGACGGCGGATTCCTGTATCAGTGTCAGAATCGGGGCTGAGGATGATATCCTGCGGTGGATGCGGGAACAGGAATGCGTTGAGAAGGTCTATCTGTATCACTCGGGGGAAGTGCGCCATAAGGGAGGGATCGCGCTGATGGCAACCATGTCGGACGATTTCTCGGATGTAAACAACCAGAATGTCTGTATTGAAGGAAGATTTCCCAAGTATGAGAACGAGACGGCTATTGCCGTAAAGTATGCGAAAGAGAAGGGGCTTAAGGTAGGAGATGAGATTATGCTTACTGCGGAAGGGAAAGAGGCAGAATATATCATATCCGGGTTTACGCAGACCAGCAATAATCTGGGAAAGGACTGCCTGCTGACCCGTGCCGGTTATGAGCAGATGGGCGAATTCCAGAATGCAGATTACTATATCAATCTCACAGAAGGGACGGACATAGATGCATTCAATGAGAAGGTGAGCAGCCGTTTTGGAGAGCATATCAATACGTCTGTAAATGTTCTGGCGGTGGTGGAAGGATCGTCGGCTGTCTATGTCTCTTTGATGACGCTCATAGTCGCCGCGATCCTGGTATTAAGCGGAATCGTCGTTGCGTTCGTGCTCTATCTCCTTGTCAGGACGATGCTGACGGGCCGGAAACGGGATTACGGCGTCCTGAAGGCTCTCGGATTCACGACAGGGCAGCTGATCCTGCAGACGGCGCTTTGCTTTATGCCTGCGGTCATGATATCTACGCTGATAGGGATCATGGTCAGCGCCGTGGTGATCAATCCGCTGACGGCTCTGTTTTTAAAGGGGATCGGCATTGTAAAATGTACCTTTGCCGTTCCGGCCGGATTCATTACTGCGGCAGGATTGGGACTGATCTTATTTACTTTCGGGATCGCGTGCCTGCTGTCGCTTGGCATCAAAAAGATCACTCCAAGGGCGCTGCTTACCGGAGAGTAGATCTTTGATAGATTTGTTCCAGATAGTCCATCCGGGATGACAGGTTCGCGATCAGCAGGTCTGCAATCGTGACTGCCGCCATGGATTCAACGACGACGACGGCTCTTGGTACGATCACCGGGTCATGGCGTCCGGTAATAATAAGGCTTGTATTTTTGCCTTCCTGGTCCACCGTTTCCTGCTCCTGCGAGATGGAAGGGGTGGGCTTTACCGCGGCCCGAAGGATGATCCGGCTGCCGTCGCTTATGCCGCCGAGAGTTCCGCCGGCGTGATTGGTCTTCTTTGCGATATGTCCTTCATCGGCGCAGAAGGCGTCATTATTCGAACTGCCTGCTGCACAGGTAACCGCGAAACCATCGCCGATCTCCACGCCTTTTACTGCGCCGATAGACATCACGGCCCTGGCAAGGTTCGCATCCAGCTTGTTGAATACGGGCTCGCCGACTCCGGCGGGCATACCGTCGATTACACATTCGATCATACCGCCGGAGGAGTCCTGTTTATGGATACAGTTGTCCAGATAATCAGCGGCAGCTTCGGCGTAGCTGTTATTGGGCATGTACAGCGGGTTGGTGAGGATGCATCCGTAGTCATAATCGGATTCCGGTACTTCAATATTGCCGATCGCCTTGGTGTAGGCGGTGATACGGATCCCAAGCTTTAGCAGGAGCTTGGATGCCACGGCTCCGGCGGCAACGCGTCCGATGGTCTCCCGCCCGGAAGAGCGGCCGCCTCCCCGGTAATCCCGGAATCCGTACTTGGCGTCAAAGGTGTAGTCGGCATGCCCCGGACGGTAGCACTCCCGGATCCTGCCGTAATCCCTGGAGCGCTGGTCCTGATTGCGGACCATCAGGGAGATGGGTGTTCCGGTAGTCTTCCCTTCAAAGACGCCGGAGAGTATCTCTATCTTATCGGATTCATTTCTTGCGGTAGTATATTTGTTCTGACCGGGTTTTCTGCGGTCTAAGAATCTCTGTATATCTTCTTCGGACAGGGTTAGTCCGGCGGGGCATCCGTCGATGACTGCGCCGATCGCCGGTCCATGGGATTCTCCCCAGGTTGTGATTGAAAATGCAGTTCCATAAGTTGATCCAGCCATAGATGAAAGTCTCCTTCTTAAGTTTTAGTTTGGAATATTTTAGCATATACTCTTGTTACATGGAAGAGAAAAGAAAGAAGTAGTTGTAATATATTTGTAATAAAGATGCAATAACTTCAGGAAATTTTCATTATTTTTTTCGTTGATTTTCCTGTACTTTTGAATATATGCATATTATAATGTATAAGTGTGAAAATTTTTCAGAGGAGTAAGGTTAATGAGTAACAGGGATGGTGATTATGAAATTCCGCGTAAAAAGAAGACTCGTAAAGTGCGCCCTGACGGCGCTGATATATCTTCTCTTAACCATATTTCTGGAGCAGACGGAACATCCGAAACCTTGAAAAAGGGAAAGGGGAATCCTTCTAAGGCCGTTAAGAAGAGGCCGCAGTCAGACGGCCCTAAGAAGCCGCAGGCTGACGGTCCTAAGAGGCCGCAGTCAGACGGTTCTAAGAAGCCGCAGTCAGGAGGATCCCCGGCAGGTGATTCGATAGAACGCAGGAAGAACAGAGATAAGGCCGCTGATCGTGCCGACGGTTCCGGTAAGAAGAAAGTACAGGGAGAAAAGAGTTCTTCGGCAGAGGGACAGAAGAGACGAAGGAAGGGCGAAGCTTTGGAGGATCCGGCGAAGCAAAGGAAGAGCGAAGACCTTGCGGATAAGCCGGCGAAGCGAAGGAAGAGCGAAGATCTTAATGATACGCCGTCGAAGCAGACGCAGAGCGGAGTTCGCGGGGAGGCCTCAAAGGATTATTCGGAGGAGTCTCAGGATCGGATTGGCAGAAGGAAGAGACGCGGGGAGAACTGGATGGAAGATAACGACGATTACAAAGAGGATAAAATGGAAAAAAATAGTAAAAAGAAAAAGGGAGCAAAGATAGCGTTGATAGCGCTTGGGAGTATAATCGGCCTCCTGGTGCTTGTGTATGCCGGTTTTGCGGTGTACTTCAGCAGTCATTTTCTGTTTTTTACGGAGATCAACGGAACGGATTTTTCATTCAAAGACGTAGAGCAGGTGGAAGATTATATGAAGAAGCAGGTTTCGGATTATACTCTGACTCTGGAGGAGTCTGACGGAGGTAAGGAACAGATCAGCGGCAATGATATCTCGATCGAGTATATCGCGGGGGAACAGCTTGAGAAGATCATGGAAGACCAGGATAATCTTCTGTGGCCGAAGTCGATCTGGGAGCACCCGAAGATCGAGTCCAAGATCGGTGTGAAGTATGACGAAGCAGCGCTGGCAGGGGTGGTTGCGAATCTGAAGTGTACGAATCCTGAGAACCAGACGCCGCCTGTGGACGCCCGCCCGGAATTCCAGGAAGGGCAGTTCGGGGTCGTGCCGGAGGTGGTCGGGACACAGATCAACACGGAGGTATTTAATGCAAAGATCGCGGAGGCAATCAACGGTTTTCAGCCAACGCTGAATCTCTCGGAGGCGGGATGTTATGTGATGCCGAGATTCGTCTCGGATTCTCCTGAGGTGCTGGCGGCGAAGGATGCGATGAACAGCTATCTCCGCGCGAATATTACTTATGATTTTAATCCGAATACGGAAGTGGTGGATGCGTCGGTGATCTCTCAGTGGGTCAGGGTTGACGGCGATATGAACGTGACGTTTGACGAAGGTCAGGTCAGGGCGTATGTCCAGTCTCTTGCCGATAAGTATAATACCAAGGGGAGACCCAGGAGCTTTACGACGGCGACAGGGAATGTCGTAACGGTAGAGGGCGGCAGCTACGGATGGCTGATCGATCAGGAAGCGGAGTATAATGCATTGATCGCTAATATTCAGAACGGCGAGACCGTGACGAGGGAGGCCAATTATGCAAGCCGCGCGGCGAGCCATGGGGGCAGCGACGTGGGCAGTACTTATGCGGAGGTCGACTTGTCGGCACAGCATATTTATTTTATCCAGAACGGCCAGGTGGTACTGCAGTCAGGCTGTGTTACCGGCAATCCTAACAAAGGGAACGCCACGCCTCAGGGAGTATATTCCCTGGCATATAAGGCGTTGGATCAGACGCTTAGAGGAACGAAGAAGCCGGATGGTACTTATGAATATGAGACTCCGGTGAAGTATTGGATGCCGTTTAACGGAGGGATCGGATTCCACGATGCGACCTGGCAGCCGGCTTTCGGCGGGAACCTGTATCAGACGAGGGGATCTCACGGATGTGTGAATCTGCCGTACGACATTGCAGGACAGCTGTATAATCTGATATCCGCCGGAGTTCCGGTAGTGTGTCACTATTAAGAGGAGAAGGCCATGTATGAATTATTAAAAAGAGAGGGCCTTGCCAAAAGAGGAAGATTGCATACGGTACATGGGGTCGTTGAGACCCCTGTATTTATGAATGTGGGTACTGCGGCCGCCATCAAGGGCGCCGTGTCTACAACGGATCTTCAGGAGATAAAGACGCAGGTGGAGCTTTCCAATACTTACCATCTTCATGTCCGTCCGGGCGATGAGGTGGTGAAGAAGCTTGGAGGGCTTCATAAGTTTATGGTCTGGGACAAGCCGATCCTGACGGATTCGGGAGGATTCCAGGTTTTTTCTCTGGCAGGCTTAAGAAGGATCAAGGAAGAGGGCGTGTATTTTCATTCCCATATCGACGGGCGTAAGATATTCATGGGTCCGGAGGAGAGTATGCGGATTCAGTCGAATCTGGCGTCCACGATTGCTATGGCATTTGACGAGTGTCCGTCCAGTGTGGCGGACAGGGATTATATTGAGAATTCCGTGGATCGGACGGCAAGATGGCTTGTCCGCTGCAAGGCTGAGATGGAGCGTCTGAACCAGCTTCCGGGCACCATCAACCGGAAGCAGATGTTGTTTGGGATCAACCAGGGCGGTATCTATGAGGATATCCGTATCCGCCATGCGCAGCAGATCACGGAGCTTGACCTTGACGGGTATGCGATCGGAGGCTTAGCGGTCGGGGAATCCCATGAGGATATGTACCGGATCCTGGACGCGGTGGTGCCGCATCTCCCGGTGAATAAGCCGGTCTATCTGATGGGGGTGGGAACTCCCGCCAATATCCTGGAGGCTGTGGAGCGGGGAGTGGATTTCTTCGACTGTGTATATCCAAGCCGCAACGGACGGCATGGGCATGTGTATACCAACCAGGGGAAGCTCAATCTCTTCAATGCGAAGTATGAACTGGATGAGGGGCCTATAGAGGAGGGTTGCGGCTGTCCGGCATGCAGAACCTATTCAAGGGCTTATATCAGGCATCTTCTGAAGGCGAAGGAGATGCTGGGCATGAGACTGTGCGTGCTTCATAATCTGTATTTCTACAATACGATGATGGAGGAGATCCGGCAGGCGATCGAGGACGGGAATTATCAGGAATATAAGGCTGGGAAGCTTGCGGGCCTGCAGGGGATGTGACGGCATATGACAGAGCTGTTTGCCGGAACTGTTGCGTTAAGATTCGAAAAAGAATATAAAATAAGCCGAAATTGCTTGATGAATGACGGATTATTGTGTATGATAGGAACAGTGTTTCATTACAGATATTTATAGGAGGAAAGATTATGTACGCATTAGCTACGCAGAGCGCAGGAGGAAGCTGGGCATTACTGATCGTTGTATATGCAGTTATTTTCGGCGGTTTTTACTTTGTTTTCCTGAGACCGCAGAAGAAGGAGCAGAAGAGGGTTCAGGCCATGATCGCCGATATAGAAGTGGGGGATACCGTGCTTACTACAAGCGGTTTTTACGGAGTGATCATCGACATCAGCGACAGCGATGTGATCGTTGAGTTTGGAAGCAACCGGAATTGCCGTATTCCGATGCAGAAGGCAGCGATCGCCCAGGTGGAGAAGGCGACAGCAGAATAAGAGAGGACAGACGTGTTGTGCGGAGGATTCCGGCGGCACGTTTTTCTTTTAGGACGGAAATGTGAAAAAATTGCCAATCCTGTTAGACATTGGGAGTAAGTTGTGATAAAGTAAGAAGTGGACAAATTTATATAAGATGAATGGAGGAAGAGTATGATAGAAAATGAGTTAACTGCTCTGATTCAGACAAAATTTGGAAAAAGTTTACAGGATGCAGGCGATCAGGAATTATACTATGCCCTGCTTGCGTACACCAAGGAAAAATTAAAAGAAACGCCGGATATTACGGGAAAGAAGAAATTATATTATATTTCCGCAGAGTTTTTGATCGGAAAGCTGCTGTCTAATAATCTGATCAATCTAGGGATCTACGATGAGGTTGCCGAGCTTCTTAAGAAGAACGGGAAAGAGTTATCCAGGATCGAGGAGGCAGAGCCGGAGCCGTCATTGGGTAACGGCGGACTTGGAAGGCTTGCGGCATGTTTCTTAGACTCTATTGCGACTCTGGGACTTAACGGAGACGGAATCGGGCTGAATTATCATATGGGACTGTTCCGCCAGGTATTTGAGGCAAATAAGCAGAAGGAGGTTCCGAATCCCTGGATCGAATCCGAATCATGGCTTAATGATACGGGTATCCGTTTCCAGGTTCCATTTAAGGATTTCACTCTGACATCGAAGCTCTATGATATTGATGTGGCAGGCTATGATAACGGCAAGAACAAGCTGCATCTGTTTGATGTGGAAGGTGTGGATGAGAGTATCATCGGAGACGGGATATCGTTTGACAAGAGGGACATCGGCAGGAATCTGACGCTCTTCTTATACCCGGATGACAGCGATTGGGCCGGCAACCTGCTCCGCATCTACCAGCAGTATTTTATGGTGTCCAACGGTGCGCAGCTTATCCTCAAGGAATGTGAGGACAAGGGGTACGACCTTCGCAAGCTTCATGAGCACGTGGCGATCCAGATCAATGACACCCATCCGTCTATGGTGATCCCTGAGCTGATCCGCCTGCTGGTTCAGAGGCAGGTTGACTTCAACGAGGCGATCGAGATCGTCCAGAAGACCTGTGCTTATACGAACCATACGATCCTCGCGGAAGCGCTGGAGAAATGGCCGCTTGACTATCTGGAGCAGGTGGCGCCGCAGATCGTGCCGATCATCAAGGATTTGGACGCACGCATGAAGGGCAGATACAAAGACCCCAGAGTTGCCATTATAGACGACCAGAACAGGGTGCATATGGCGAACATGGATATACATTTCGGATACAGTGTCAACGGCGTGGCGGCTCTGCATACGGAGATCCTGAAGGACTCAGAGCTTAAGCCGTTCTATGACATTTACCCGGAGAAATTCAACAACAAGACCAACGGGATCACGTTCCGCAGATGGCTTCTGCACTGCAATAAGGAGCTTGTACAGTGGATCAGCGGATATGTGGAGGAGGATTTTAAGAAGGATGCGAATAAGCTTGAGAAGCTTCTGCGCCATATCGACAGTGATATAGCCCTTGAGAAGCTTCTGGATGTAAAGCATACGAAGAAGGTACAGCTTGCAGAATACTTGAAGGAGGCGCAGGGGTTAGAGCTTAATCCAGATTCTATCTTCGATATCCAGGTGAAGCGTCTGCATGAGTACAAGCGTCAGCAGATGAACGCGCTGTACGTCATCTACAAATACCTGGAGATCAAGGCAGGAAAGAAGCCGGCAACGCCGATCACCATGATCTTCGGGGCGAAGGCGGCGCCTGCGTATGCCATTGCGAAGGATATCATCCATCTGATCCTGTGCCTGCAGGAGCTGATCGACAAGGATCCTGATGTGTCGCCGTATCTGAAGGTCGTGATGGTGGAGAATTATAACGTGACTATGGCGGAGCACCTGATTCCGGCATGTGATATCTCTGAGCAGATCTCTCTGGCATCCAAGGAAGCGTCAGGAACCGGCAATATGAAGTTCATGCTGAACGGAGCGGTGACGCTGGGAACGGAAGACGGGGCTAACGTGGAGATCCATGAGCTTGTGGGAGATGAGAATATCTATATCTTCGGCGAGTCCAGCGAGAAGGTTATCGAGCATTATGCGAAGGGCAGCTACCGTGCGGCGGATTATTATATCGAGGACGAGCAGATCCGTGCGCTGGTGAACTTTATCATCAGCCCGGAGCTGATGAAGATCGGTGACCCGTATCACTTGCTGCAGATCCATGCGGAACTGATCTATAAGGATTGGTTTATGACTCTTCTGGATCTGAAGGAATATATCTCGGTGAAGAACCGCGCCTATGAAGATTACGCAGATCGGAAGGCGTGGAGCAGGAAGATGCTGGTGAATATCGCGAAGGCAGGATACTTCTCTTCTGACAGGACGATCGCAGATTACAATACGGATATCTGGCATCTGAAATAGATTCTTTCGTGGGGTACGGAAGGCTTCGGCCTTCTGTACCCTGTTATATTGTCCGGCCGTAAAAACAGGCAAAGGAATGGAATAAGGGGAATTCGCATATGGTGATATGAAAGGCTTATGGAAGTGAGGAATTGCCCTATGAAGAAGCATACGGCCGTGGCGCTGTTGTGTACGGCGATTGCCGCTGTTGGATTGCTCCTGGCGCCGAAGGATGGAAGGGAACTCTCATATATGAGCGGGACGGCGCAGAAACGGGAGAATGAAGGGACGGGTACGAAGAGGAAGGATGCGGATGACGGGAAAGATTACATTAAATGGGTGGAATTCCATGTGACCTGCGACGCCATGAAGCAGGCATATCAATACGACCTGGATACATATGGAAAAGAGGTTCATTTGAACTGGGTGGAGCTGCTTGCGTATCTGGGAGCGAGATACGGGGGAGATTTTACCAGGTATAAGGAAGAGGACTTAGAAGACGCGGCGAAGGTATTGGCGGAGGGGAAGAAGACGATCGGCGAACTGACGGCTGATATGCAGTATTATGAATATTACCGGGAAACATACGGCGCGGTATTGGACGGGATGGTAGGAGAGTATGAGGTGGAAGTATCTGCCGAAGGAGAGCCGGATAAGAAGGAATCGGATAAGATGGATTCAAAAGAGGGCGGGACAGCTGAAAAGACCTGGAAGAAAGTATACGGACTTAAGGCATTTCACCCGATCGCGAAGGGCTTCCCTTATTCGGATTATGATGATTTCGGGGTGTCGAGGACCTATGGATACAAAAGGAACCATCTGGGCCATGATATGATGGGGCAGGTCGGAACGCCGGTGATCGCGGTGGAATCAGGATATGTGGCGGAGCTTGGATGGAATCAGTACGGCGGATGGCGGGTAGGCATCAACAGCTTCGACGGGAAACGTTACTATTACTATGCCCACTTAAGAAAGGACCGTCCTTATGCAGAGGGATTGAAGAAGGGCGGCGTCGTACAGGCAGGGGACGTGATCGGATATATTGGGAGGACCGGATACAGCAGGGAAGAGAATGTCAATAATATAGACGAATATCATCTTCATTTTGGGCTGCAGCTTATCTTCGATGAGTCTCAGAGGGAAGGCAGCAACGAGATATGGGTAAGCTGTTATGAACTGGTCAGATTCCTCTATCAGCATCAGTCGGAGGTGCTGAGGGAAGACGAGACGGGGGAATGGCTGCGGATCTATCAGATGAAGGACCCGCAGGCATGCATAGAATTTGATTAAATATAACATAAATTTTATTTGGGGTTGATAATAGGGCCTCAAAAGCTTATATTATTAAAGAACCAATGAATTATTATAAATCAGGAGGAGATATTGTGGGAAAATATAAGAAGATTGAGCTCATAATTCTGTCTGTGCTGATCGTGGTTTTGTCTGGAGCAGTCGGATATAAAGTATTCCTGGCAAAAAAGGACGAACCCGTACAGGATAAGGAAGTTAAGAAGGTCAGCGAGGAGCAGCCGGTCACACAGCCGGAACCGGAGCCTGAGCCGGAACCGCAGCCGGAACCGATAGAGATTCCGGTGAATTTTGACGAATTGAAAGCGCAGAATCCAGACGTATATGCATACATAGAGATACCCGGGACTCAGGTATCCTATCCGATCCTTCAGAGTGCGGACGGAAGCGTGGATTATCTGAATACGACGCTTCAAAGGACTGCGGGGCTGCCGGGATCGATCTATACAGAGAACATCAGCAGTCAGGAATTCACGGATTTTAATACGGTGATCTACGGACACAATATGAAGGACGGTTCTATGTTCGGAAGCCTCCACAGTTTTGATAACGAGCAGTTTTTCAGGGAGCATTCGGAGATCAATGTCTACATGCCGGATAAGGCGATCAAGTACCATATCTATGCGGCACGGTGGTTTGACGACAGGTATATTCCGGTGAGCTATCCGCTTGAAACGCCGGAGGGCAGGAATCAGTTCTTAAGCGACGTCAGGAATATAGGTCTGTCGCCTGCGTATTTTAACGATGAGTATATGCCGACGGAGCAGGATTGTCTGATCACGCTGTCTACTTGTACGTCTAATCCCACGAACCGGCTGTTCATTATCGGCGTGCGGGGAGAGACGAGACCTGCGGCGGGAGCGGCAGGAACAGAAGGCGAGGCTGCGGCCGAGCCGGAAGCTGCGGAAAGGAAGAGCCCCTCGTGAGCCTTACGTCCCAGAGTCGTAAGATCAGAGGATACGGCCGAGCCGGAAGCTGAAGAGGCGGAAGGTGCAGTACAGTAGAATGTACGGGAATGCAGCATGGAAATGACAGGGAACAGGCAATTTAGTCAATTAAAGTCTTGAAACATCCAATAAAATAAGCTATTATAAATGATAAAGTTTTTGACGGGTGATAAACCGGAACAAAGGAAGGAAGAGGAATATGAATCTGAAAATCGGAGTGATCAAAGGCGACGGTATCGGACCGGAGATCGTAACAGAAGCCATGAAGGTGCTTGATAAGACGGCAGAGGTCTACGGACATACCTGTGATTATACGCAGCTTCTAATGGGGGGCGCATCTATAGACGTGCACGGCGTGCCGCTGACCGACGACACGGTCGCAGAAGCAAAAAGCTGCGGCGCAGTATTGATGGGATCTATCGGAGGAGATGCGAAGACGTCGCCGTGGTATCAGTTAGAACCGTCGAAGAGACCGGAGGCAGGGCTTCTGAGGATCCGTAAGGAATTGAATCTGTTTGCGAATCTCAGACCTGCGGTGCTCTATGATGAATTGAAGGGTGCATGCCCGCTGAAGGAAGAGATCACAGAGGGCGGCTTTGACATGATGATCATGAGGGAATTGACCGGTGGCCTGTATTTCGGCGAACGGAAGACCGTCAGCGAGAACGGCGTTATGACGGCGTATGACTCTCTTACATATAATGAGAATGAGATCCGCAGGATCGCGAGACGCGGATTTGATATCGCAGCGAAGCGCAGGAAGAAGGTCACCAGTGTGGACAAAGCGAATGTCCTGGATTCCTCCAGGCTCTGGAGAAAAGTAGTGGAGGAGGTTGCGGCGGACTACCCGGAAGTGACGCTGGAACATATGCTGGTTGACAACTGTGCCATGCAGTTAGTGAAGGATCCGAAGCAGTTCGACGTGATCCTGACGGAGAATATGTTCGGAGATATTCTGTCAGATGAGGCGAGTATGGTGACCGGGTCCATCGGTATGCTTGCAAGTGCGAGCTTAAATGAGACCAAATTCGGCCTCTACGAGCCAAGCGGCGGTTCCGCGCCCGATATCGCAGGGAAGGGGATTGCCAATCCGATCGCGACGATCCTGTCTGCGGCTATGATGCTGCGCTTCAGCTTCGATCTGGACCGCGAGGCGGATGCAATCGAGAAGGCAGTGGCGAAGGTCTTAGAAGAAGGATATCGGACGATCGACATTATGTCCGACGGGAAAGAACAGGTCGGCACAGAGAAGATGGGAGATCTGATCGCAGGATATATTGAATAGATGTGAAATAGATGTGAATGTATATTTAAGGAGGTTCTTATGAAAAGCGATACAGTTACAAAAGGGAAACAGCAGGCGCCCCACCGTTCTTTATTCAACGCGTTAGGGTTGACTCCGGAAGAGATGGAGCGTCCTTTGGTAGGAATTGTAAGTTCATATAATGAGATCGTTCCGGGTCATGTGAACCTGGATAAGATCGTTAACGCTGTAAAACAGGGAGTGGCTATGGCGGGCGGTACGCCGATCGTATTCCCGGCCATTGCCGTATGCGACGGGATCGCCATGGGGCATCTCGGTATGAAGTATTCGCTGGTAACGAGGGATCTGATTGCGGATTCCACGGAGGCGATGGCGATCGCGCACCAGTTTGACGCACTGGTCATGGTGCCGAACTGTGACAAGAATGTGCCGGGACTTCTGATGGCGGCGGCAAGGATCAATGTGCCGACTATATTCGTAAGCGGAGGGCCTATGCTTGCCGGACGTGTGAAGGGGAAGAAGACAAGTCTGTCCAGTATGTTCGAGGCAGTCGGGGCGAATGCGGCGGGACTGATCACGGATGAAGATCTGTGTGAGTTCGAGAATAAGACCTGTCCGACCTGCGGTTCCTGCTCCGGTATGTACACGGCGAACAGCATGAACTGTCTGACGGAGGTCCTGGGTATGGGACTTGGCGGCAACGGGACTATTCCGGCCGTTTATTCCGCCAGGATCCGTCTTGCCAAGCAGGCAGGCATGAAGGTGATGGAACTGTGGGAGAAGAATATCCGGCCGAGAGATATTATGACAGAGAAGGCGGTGCTTAATGCGCTCACCGTAGATATGGCTCTTGGATGCTCCACCAACAGCATGCTGCATCTTCCTGCAATTGCCCATGAGATCGGTATGGATTTTGAGATCGATTTTGCAAACGGGATCAGTGAGAAGACACCGAACCTCTGCCATCTGGCGCCGGCGGGGCCGACATATATGGAAGATCTGAACGAGGCGGGCGGCGTCTATGCGGTCATGGCGGAGCTAAATAAGAAGGACCTGCTCTATACGGACTGTATGACTGTAACCGGTAAGACGGTAGGGGAAAATATCAGGGATGCGGTCAATAAGGATCCGGAGGTGATCCGGCCGATCGAGAATCCTTATACACCGACAGGCGGACTTGCGGTATTGAAGGGCAATCTTGCGCCGGACGGCAGTGTTGTGAAGCGTTCGGCAGTGGTGGAAGAGATGCTGGTACATGAAGGCCCGGCAAGAGTATTTGACTGTGAGGAAGACGCCATTGATGCGATCAAGGGCGGCAGGATCAAGGCGGGCGACGTGGTCGTGATCCGCTACGAGGGGCCCAAAGGCGGCCCGGGCATGAGAGAGATGCTCAATCCTACTTCTGCTATTGCGGGAATGGGACTTGGCTCCAGTGTCGCGCTGATCACGGACGGACGGTTCAGTGGCGCTTCCAGAGGAGCATCCATCGGCCATGTGTCACCGGAGGCAGCAGTAGGCGGACCGATCGCCCTGGTGGAAGAGGGAGATATCATTAAGGTAGATATTCCGAATCTTAAGCTTGAGCTTCATGTATCTGATGAAGAACTGGCGAAGAGAAAAGAAGCGTGGGAACCGAGAGAGCCGAAGGTCACGACCGGCTATCTGGCAAGATACGCGGCGATGGTAACTTCCGGCAACAGAGGAGCGATCCTCACCGTGCCCGGCAAGTAGGGAGCGTAACAACAGAAGACTTAATATAGAGAACAGGAGAATGACAGATATGCAGTTGACAGGATCAGAGATATTGATCGAATGCCTGAAAGAGCAGGGAGTAGATACCGTATTCGGATATCCGGGCGGTGCGATTCTGAATGTATATGACGAGTTATATAAACACAGTGATGAGATTACGCATATCCTGACTTCCCATGAGCAGGGAGCCGCCCATGCGGCCGACGGATATGCAAGGGCGACAGGAAAGATCGGAGTGTGTTTTGCTACCAGCGGACCGGGGGCGACCAACCTTGTTACGGGAATCGCCACCGCGTATATGGATTCTATTCCGATCGTAGCGATCACCTGTAATGTCGGGGTCAGCCTTCTTGGAAAGGACAGTTTCCAGGAGATCGACATTGCGGGAGTGACAATGCCGATCACAAAGCATAACTATATAGTGAAGGATGTAAATGACCTTGCAGACACTATCAGGAAATCATTTGCCATTGCGAAGAAAGGAAGGCCCGGCCCGGTCCTGATCGATATCCCTAAGGATGTGACGGCGAATAAGGCGGAGTATGTGAAGAAGATACCAGAACCGACGGTTCCGTCAAAGGAGATCAGCGAGGCGGAGATCAGCGAGGCGCTTAAGCTGATCAACGAAGCGAAGAAGCCTTATATCTTTGTGGGCGGAGGGGCGATCCTCTCGGATGCCAGCGAAGAGCTTCGGACATTCGTCAGGAAGGTGGATGCGCCGGTGACCGATTCCCTGATGGGGAAGGGAGCGTTCCCGGGAACGGATCCGCTCTATACCGGGATGTTAGGAATGCATGGAACCAAGACGTCGAATTACGGGGTCAGCGAATGTGACCTGCTGATCGTGATCGGGGCAAGATTCAGCGACCGTGTGACAGGCAATGCCAAGAAGTTTGCCAGCAATGCGAAGATCCTGCAGTTTGATATTGATCCTGCGGAGATGGATAAGAATGTGCTGATCACACAGGGAGTCACAGGCGACATTCGGACAGTGCTTAGCATATTGAATGGGAAATTAGGTCAGTTAGACCATGAGGAATGGAACAGTAAGATCGCAGCGTATAAGAGTCAGTATCCGCTGTCTTATCATACGGATATCCTGACGGGACCTTATGTGGTGGAAGAGATCTATCGGCAGACCAGGGGAGACGCTATCGTCGTAACCGAGGTCGGACAGCATCAGATGTGGGCGGCGCAGTTCTATCGGTATACGAAGCCGAGGACATTGCTTACATCCGGCGGCCTTGGAACCATGGGATACGGTCTCGGCGCGTCTCTTGGAGCGAAGACGGGAATGCCGGATAAGGTGGTTGTCAATATAGCGGGCGACGGGTGTTTCCGTATGAATATGAACGAGATCGCGACGGCAGTGCGCCATAATATCCCGGTGATCCAGGTAGTTATCAATAACCATGTGCTCGGTATGGTGCGCCAGTGGCAGAATTTGTTCTACGGACAGCGTTATTCGGCGACGGTGCTGAATGATGCGGTCGATTTTGTAAAGCTTGCCGAGGCAATGGGAGCTGTGGGAATCCGTGCGGCGACGAAGGAAGAATTTGCAGAAGCATTCGCCAGGGCGCTGACTCTTGGAAAGCCTGTGGTCATTGACTGTCAGATCGGCCCGGACGACAAGGTATGGCCGATGGTTGCGCCGGGCAAGGCGATCAGCGAAGTATTTGACGAGAAGGATCTTGAAGAAGGAAAATAGGATCCGTATAGCAGAATTGTAAGGCAGAGTTAGAAAATGGAGGAGTAATTATGAGCAGAGTGTACAATTTTTCAGCAGGACCGGCGGTGTTGCCAAAGGAAGTGCTAAGAGAAGCAGCAGAAGAGATGTTGGACTATCAGGGGACCGGGATGTCCGTGATGGAAATGAGTCACCGCTCGAAGGCATACAAGGGGATCATCGAGGAGGCAGAGGCGGATCTGCGTGATCTGATGGGAATTCCGGACGATTATGAAGTGTTGTTCTTACAGGGCGGGGCGTCGCAGCAGTTTGCCATGATTCCGATGAACCTGATGAAGAACAGGACGGCGGACTATATTGTGACCGGACAGTGGGCGAAGAAGGCTAGCGAAGAGGCTAAGAAGTACGGAAAGGTCAATATCGTGGCTTCCTCTGAGGACAAAACATTCTCCTACATTCCTGACTGCAGTGATCTTCCTGTCTCAGAGGATGCGGATTATGTATATATCTGCGAGAATAATACCATCTACGGGACGAAATTCAGGGAGCTGCCGGATACCAAGGGCAAGATACTGGTGGCTGACGTCTCCTCATGTTTTCTGTCGGAGCCGGTCGACGTTGCAAGGTACGGTGTGATATACGGCGGCGTGCAGAAGAACATCGGGCCGGCGGGTACGGTGATCGTGATCATCCGCAAGGACCTGATCACGGAAGACGTACTTCCGGGGACCCCGACCATGCTGAAATACAAGACCCATGCGGATGCGGGCTCTCTCTATAATACGCCGCCGGCATACGGTATCTATATCTGCGGCAAGGTGTTTAAGTGGCTGAAGAAGCAGGGAGGACTTCAGGCCATGAAGGAGAAGAACGAGAAGAAGGCTAAGATTCTGTATGATTTCCTGGATCAGAGCAGGATGTTCAAGGGGACGGTAGAGGTTAAGGACCGTTCACTGATGAACGTGCCCTTCGTAACAGGAGATGAGGAATTGGATGCCAGATTCGTAAAAGAAGCAAAGGAAGCGGGGCTTGAGAATCTGAAGGGACACCGTACAGTAGGCGGAATGCGCGCAAGTATCTATAACGCGATGCCTGTGGAAGGCGTGGAGGCTCTGGTGGCCTTTATGAAGAAGTTTGAAGAGGAGAATCTGTAATTATGTATAAATATCATTGCCTGAATCCGGTCTCTGACGTAGGACTGGAAAAATTTACAGAAGAGTATGTCCCGGTAAGTACACCGGAGAAGGCAGATGCCGTGCTTGTAAGGAGCGCGGCCATGCATGAGATGAAATTTCCGCCCGAGCTTAAAGCGATCGCGCGCGCCGGAGCGGGAGTGAACAACATCCCGCTGGATCGGTGCGCGGAGGAGGGGATCGTGGTATTCAATACGCCGGGCGCCAACGCCAACGGTGTGAAGGAGCTGGTTATTGCCGGAATGCTCCTTGCCTCCAGGGATATCATCGGCGGTATCAACTGGGTGCAGGAGAACGAAGAGGACGGCAATATTGCGAAGGATGCCGAGAAAGCGAAGAAGGCGTTCGCCGGATGCGAGCTGGAGGGCAAGAAGCTCGGGGTGATCGGCCTTGGTGCGATCGGTGTGCTGGTGGCTAACGCGGCGACCAATCTTGGGATGGATGTGTATGGATACGACCCGTATGTGTCGATAGATTCCGCGTGGAGGCTGTCACGGAGTATCCATCATGCGAAGACGGTATATGAGCTGTACGAAGACTGTGATTATATCACGATTCATGTGCCTGCTGTGGAGAGCACGAAGGGAATGATCGATAAGGACGCCGTCAGTCTGATGAAGAAGGGCGTTGTCGTATTGAATTTTGCCAGGGATATCCTTGTGGACGAAGAGGCGATGGTGGATGCGCTGGTATCCGGCCATGTAAAGCATTATGTATCGGACTTCCCTACGCCGGTTACCGCCGGGGTCAAGGGGGCGATCGTTATCCCGCATCTGGGGGCGTCTACAGAGGAGTCTGAGGATAACTGTGCCAGGATGGCGGTAAAGGAACTGCGGAATTACCTGGAGAACGGCAACATCAAGAATTCCGTCAACTACCCGGACTGCGATATGGGAATGAAAGGGGATAATACCAGGATCCTTCTTCTTCACCGCAATGTCCCGAATATGATCGGTCAGTTTACGAAGATTCTGGCAAACGACAATATGAACATTGCCGATCTGACGAATAAGAGCAAGGGAAAGTATGCGTATACGATGATCGACGTTGACAGCCCGGTCTCCGACCATGTGGCAGAGGAACTCAGCGGAGTCAGGGAGGTACTGCGTATCCGAATTATTAAGTGATTTTTAAGAAAATTGCTTTTTCAAAGAGCCTTGAAAATATGGCAAAATGTGCGTCAATCCCTCTGTTTTCAAGGCCTTCAAGAGATTTGGACGCGTGTGAAAAATCATATAAAATTGTTAATAAACACGAACCGTTAGTGACACGTTAGCGACAAACTTTTATGCGTTCAATCTGCTTTCTCAGTTCTTCCAGTTCTCGATGTCGGTATACTTTGTTTGTAATATCGGAAAAGGAATGTCCGAGCATAGTTTTCTTATCATTTTCATTCACGCCATATTTATCACAGAGAAGAGAAAAAGTGTGACGGCAATCATGGGGAGTATGCTTCTTAACTCCCAAAGAGTATAGTGTGCTATACATAACTTTACGGAAGCTTTGAGGACCGATAGGAAGATATGTGTTATATCGTTTCAAACGCTTCTGTACAAGTGGCAGGATGGCACTGTGGATCGGGACGATGCGATCTCTTCCGGCAGCAGTCTTTACTCCGCCTTGGAAGTAATTTTCTTCAAGGTTCGTTTTCATATCCACGTATGCGGAAATCCGAAACCCGGAATAGCACATAATCAAGAGCATCTCGACAACTTCATTATCCTTATGACCCCATAAAATTTTCAGATCTTCTTCGGAGAACGGTTCACCGTGTTCATCATCATCTGATTTGTTGATTTTTACAAATTTTGAGTAATCCTTATTAACTAGGTTGTTTGCTTCAGCGTAAGCGTACATTTGATGGAAAAGGGTGATGATGAGTTCCAGTGTGGCGTGTTTCTTAGGGCAGTTGTCAATTACTTCCTGCAGATCGCTGGCAGTGAGCGTGCGAAATGCTTTGTTATGGATGTCTATGCAATTTTTAAATGCTGCACGCATACTGTACTCCATGGTACGTTTCTTATCTGTATGATTGTGTGGTTTCTGGAACTTCCACAGGTAATATTCCTGATAGATTTTTTCAAAGGTCTTCTGATCGGCAACCTCACGCTGCCCCTGGTTGAACTTCGACAGGATCCCGATAATCTGCTTCTTTAGTTCTTCAGAATCAGATGAAAGCTCCTTTTCACGGCCCTCATAATATTCCCCGTTCCGGTACCAAGTTAAGACGGTAAAGCCTTTGTACCAGTCATCTACATAGCAGATAGCTTTCTGTGGCACTGGGATGCCGTTTTCGTCGAATTCTTTCACTGGAGGGTAAACTCCATAGGGATTGGTGCGGTTCTTGCCTGAGAGTCGTTTAATGCTGCCGTAGCCGTTGGGGAGCTTGGGGTATTTCTTGCGTTTTGGCATGGTATCATCCTCCTTAAAAATGAGTACAAAAATAACAGCCTGTATCTTGCAGACCGTCAGCGGATTTGTTATACTTTAACTTGCGAGGGAAAAGTATAACTGTCCGCATGGTGGTTATACAGGGACCGTTCGATGTTGATAGCGTCGAGCGGTTCTTGACATTTGAGGTATATTTGCTATAATATACTTAACAAGACAGCCGACACGATAGAGCAAACCTATCCGTTCCCGGCGAAGTTTTCAATGATTAGAGATAGCACCTCAAACTTGGCCAGAGCAGGGGTGCTATTTTCTATGTGTATAATTCAGAATTGCTATTAGTAAACCAATGTTAACAACCTAACTCAATCAACTACAACATATAGTGTTTCTTTTAATTGGCACGGGATTCCCTGTGCCTTTCTTTATTCATAACCACTAATACGA